>ERZ808028.39-NODE-39-length-162876-cov-20.655121_pt1 | contig 162876 bp, 126 predicted proteins | sample MGYA00380184_ERZ808028 | MGnify/ENA primary metagenome ERZ808028 (study PRJEB31490, sample SAMN06133397) | mouse gut metagenome | isolation source: J8_1 | host: mice | place: China: Chengdu | collected 2015-05 ...
ATAAACCGATCCATTCAAGTAGAAGGTGCATTTGGTGTTCTGAAAAATGACTATGGATTCCAAAGATTCCTGCTTCGTGGGAAAACAAAGGTAAAACTAGAGATTCTTTTGCTCTGCTTAGGGTATAACATCAATAAATTACATGAAAAAATACAAAAAGAACGGACAGGAAGTCATCTGTTTGCAGTAAAAGGAACCGCTTAAATCCATGAAAACAGGAACGGTTATTAAAGTACGCCAAAATCCAGCAGATTTTCTTGAAACAGGAAAACGCTGGACTTTTTGTTAGTAGAAATAGAGCAGGGGTACCGCTCAATCATCTGATTTGATGATTTTGCGACACCCCCTTACTTTTTGCTTCGGAAAATTAATTATGAGAATAAATCAATTACTTTGTAGAATAAATCATTTTCAAGAGTTCCGAAATGACTTATCATAAAACATAAAAGGAAAGCAACGGCACCGGCGTCGGGCAGCAGGGTTCTTCGAAGGAAAGTACAGTTGTATCCGTCAATTTTCCAGGCGTGCCGGGCAGGATCCCAAAACAAATTTGAAAGCAAAGACGGGTTCGGGACCCGGCGCTTGCCGGGGCCTATAAGGACCTGCGGAAAAGAGGCGAGTATGAGTAAAAAACAGGCGTGGAATCCCTATCTGCCGTCCTGGGAATATATCCCGGACGCAGAGCCTTATGTATTTGGGGACAGGGTGTATGTGTACGGTTCCCATGATTTTTATAATGGCTATGTGTTCTGCATGGGGGACTATGTGTGCTGGTCGGCTCCTGTGGACGACCTGGGGAACTGGCGCTATGAGGGCGTGATCTATGAGAAAACGGCGGATCCCTTCAATAAGGCGGGCAAGATGTGCCTGTACGCGCCGGATGTGACGGTGGGGCCTGACGGCAGGTACTATCTGTACTATGTGTTGGATAAGGTGTCGGTGGTGTCGGTGGCGGTCTGCGACACGCCGGCGGGAAAATATGAATTTTACGGATATGTGCATTATTCGGACGGCACTCTGCTGGGAGAGCGGGCCGGGGACGAACCCCAGTTTGATCCGGGCGTGCTGACGGAAGGGGACAGGGTATATCTGTACACGGGATTCTGCGGCAAGGGCGACAAATCCAGGCACGGAGCCATGGTGACGGTGCTGGACGGGGATATGCTCACCATAACGGAATCCCCCAGAATCATCGTGCCGGGCTGCGAGTACAGCGCCGGGACGGAGTATGAGGGGCATGCCTTCTTTGAGGCTCCTTCCATCCGCAAAAAAGGAAGTACATACTATTTTATCTATTCCTCCCAGGTGATGCATGAGCTTTGTTATGCCACCAGCAAAAAACCCACCGGGGACTTCCGCTATGGCGGGGTGCTGGTGAGCAACTGCGATCTGCATATTGACAGCTATAAGTCTGCGGAGCAGCCCGCGGCCTACGGCGCCAACAATCACGGCAGTATGGTGGAAATCCAGGGGCAGCCTTATATTTTCTATCATCGCCAGACCAACGGTACCTGGTACAGCCGTCAGGGCTGCGCGGAGAAACTGGTTATCCACGAGGACGGCAGCATTGACCAGGCACAGCTGACCTCCTGCGGCTTGAACGGTGGACCGCTGCCGGGTCTGGGATATTTTCCGGCTTACCTGGCCTGCAATCTGTTCACGTCCAAACCTTCCGCCTATGTGGGAGGCGGGGAACAGCCCCGGGTGATGCAGGACGGCAGGGACGGGGATGAGAACCCGGGCTACATAGGCAACATCCAGAACACGGCCACGGCGGGATTTAAGTTTTTCCAGGGAACGGAAGCAAAGCAGATCCGCATCTGGACAAGGGGCTACGCCCAGGGTGTCTTTGAGGTGAGGACGGAGATCAATGGCGAGAAGCTGGCGGAACTGCCGGTGGGATATACCAATGTATGGGAAGAGGCCACGGCGGACATTGCCCTGCCGGAGGGTGAATATGCGTTGTACCTGACGTTCCGGGGCCAGGGCAACACCATGCTGAAGGGATTTGAATTGAAGTAACCGTTCGGATAGCACCCATATCACGGGGGAAAGGGTTAATATGGGATATTTGAGAATTTATACCGGGGAGGTATGTGAGCCCCATGTGCCCCGGGCACTGGCAGACAGCGTGTACATGGCATACACGGGGCAGGACGGTAAGGAACATGTGCTGAACCAGGGATTCGGTATGCTCTATGCGGAGGCGGATATACGCCCCGACAACACCATTGCTCCCAGGGGAGTGAGAAATCCCAGAGGCCTGGTGCTGGAGGAGGGTTACGGCATCCTGGCGGAGCCTGTGGACCCTGAGGGGGAACCGGCAGGGGAGGAATGCCTGATTCTCTGGAGAACCCGGGACTTCCTGCGTTTTCGGCAGGAAACCGTGGAGCGGGGCCGGTGGCAGACGGCGTATGACCAGGCCCGGGACCGGGTGGAATTGCCGGATTCCCTTTGGGAGGGAATACGGCAACGCTGGTGCGCGTCGGAGCCGGAACTGCGGAAGGTGGAATTTCCTCTGGCTGTGGGCTGGGCGGACCCGGTGATTTTTGACTGGGAAGGGAAATGGTATTTCCTGGCCACCAATGACAACAATAACAATATCGGCCTGTTTATCCGGGAGGCGGATTCGGTGGCGGGACTTTTTGCCCCGGAGGCGGAACCCCGCTGCATTCTGGACTATGATGAGGACAGGGAGTTGATACAGACCTTCTGGGCGCCGGAATTTCATGTGATCGGGGGGAGGGCCTACATCCTCTTCGCCGTAGGCGGCAGGCAGTGGGCGCCCCAGTGTCATATGATGCGCCTGAAGGAAAAGGGCAGCCTGACGGATCCGGCAGGCTGGGAAGCGCCGGTGCGGGTGCGCAGACAGGACGGGCATTTTCTGGCGGAACAGGGGATTTCCCTGGATATGACCTATTTTAAGGCCGGAGAAAGGTCCTACTTGGTATGGTCCTATCGTTATGGTATCGGCACGGCGTCGGACACCGGCTCCATGCTGTACATTGCCGCCGCCGACCAGGAGCGGCCCTGGGTGCTGACCAGCGAGCCGGTGCTGCTGTCCAGACCGCTGTACGGCTGGGAAAACCAGCGGGGGACGATTAACAATGAGGGTCCCTATGCGCTGCTGCTGGGGGATAAGGTATATCTGGCTTATTCCGGAGGCGGAGCCTGCGATCCCACCTATGCGGTGGGCTATCTGGTGGCGGACCAGGCGGAGGATCTGCTGAAGGCGGATAATTGGTACAAGGAGCCGGCGGCGGTGCTCCACAGAGGTTCGGTGGAGGGCATAGAGGGGCCGGGCCACAATTCCTTTTTCCGGGATGAGAAGGGGGATCTGATGATTGCTTACCATGCCCAGGAGAGGGAACAATATCATCAGCGCTGTGCCGCTTTCCACCGGGTGTATATCAATGAGCAGGGGATGCCTCTGCTGCACCTTCCTCAGTAAAATGCGGATTATACTGCTTTCGGGAAAGGGAACGGCCTGCGGGCGTATTAGAGAAAGGGAGAAAGAATATGGGAAAGATCAGGATTGAGGACAAGAGGCTGGTGTTCCAGCGCAAGGACGAATTGACGGTGATAGAGCCCTATGGCCGGGATTGTCTGCGCTGCCGCAGCACCAAAAACGGCCGGATTTCCGATGAGAAATGGACGGTGCTGGAGCCTGCCACCCAGGACGAGTGTGTGGTGTCGGGGGACGAGAAAAAGGCCACCATTGTAAACGGCATGGTCAGCGCCACCATAGAGGCGGGAAATCCCTGGTACGGCGGGATTATCACCTATTACCGCAAGGGAAAGCAGATTCTGCACACCCGGTTTGAGGGAGATTATACCAACCGCAATATGCATGTGGAGGGGGATCATTACCAGGTCAAGGTGATCTTTGACGCCAACGAAGGGGAACATTTCTACGGCATGGGCCAGGAGCAGGAGGATCTGTTTGACCGTAAGGGCAGTACCAGCCAGATCATCCACTACAACACCAAGTCCACGCTGCCGGTGCTGTATTCCTCCCTGGGCTATGGGTTTTTCTGGAACAATCCGGCTCCGGGGCGCTGTGAGACCACCCGCAATCACACCATGTTCGTAGCGGACAGCGCTTATCAGGCGGATTACTTTATCTATGCGGGAGAGACGCCGGCCCAGACCATGGAGAGATACTGTGATCTCACCGGCTATGCGCCCAAGTTTCCCCGGTGGGCGGCGGGATTCTGGCAGTGCAAGCTGCGCTATGAGAGCCAGGAGGACCTGCTGGAAGTGGCCCGGGAGTACAAAAAGAGGGGGATTCCCATTGACGCCATCGTCATCGACTATTTCCACTGGACCGAGCAGGGGGAGTGGAAATTCGATCCCAAGTACTGGCCGGATCCGGACGCCATGTGCCGGGAACTGGAGGAGATGGGCATTCATCCGGTGGTATCCATCTGGCCCACCATCAATCCCGCCAGCGAGAACTATTCCGAGATGAGCGAGAGCAATATGCTGGTGCGCACGGAGAACGGGCAGTTCGGCACTTTTGACTTCTACGGGCAGCAGACTTTTATCGACCCCATGAACCCGGAGACCAGGAAGTTTGTGTGGGGCAAGGCAAAAGAGAATTATTACCGCCATGGGATCAAAACTTTCTGGCTGGACGAGGCGGAGCCGGAGGTGCATCCCCAGCAGCCGGGGCATCTGAAATATTATCTGGGCAACGGCGCCCAGGTGGCCCAGATGTACCCTTATTATTACGCCCAGACTTTCTATGACGGCTTGAAAGAGGAAGGGGAGGAAGAGATCGTGTCCCTGACCCGGGCGGCCTATCCCGGCAGTCAGAAGTTCGGCGCCATCGTGTGGAACGGGGATATTCCATCCAGCTTCCGCAATCTGAAGATGAGTATGGAGAGCGGCCTGTCCATGGGCATGTGCGGCATCCCCTGGTGGAATTCGGATATCGGCGGATTCCTCTCCGGGGATATTGAGAGCGAGTACTTCCGGGAACTGATCGTCAGATGGTTCCAGTTCGGCGTATTCTGTCCGGTGATGCGGCTGCACGGTTCCCGGCTGCGCCCCTCCTGGTATAAGCAGCGCCATCCCGGCGTCAAGGAGGCCAGCGGCGGCGAAAATGAGATCTGGAGTTTTGGGGAGCGCAATTACCCCATTCTGAAAAAGCTGATTGAACTGCGGGAGAGGCTGAAAGATTATACCTGCCAGTATATGGACGAGGCCAGCCGCACCGGGGCGCCCATCATGCGTCCCATGTTCTGGGAGTTCCCGGAGGATGAGCAGTGCTATACCCTGGAAGATCAGTATTTTTACGGCGCGGATCTGCTGGTGGCTCCCATTTATGAGCAGGGCGCGGTGGAACGCCGGGTGTATCTGCCCCAGGGAAGATGGGTGCTTACCCGGGACGGCCATGTGGAAGATGGGGGAAAATGGATTACCTGCCACGCTGAGTTGGAGGAGTATATCGTGTTTGCCCGGGAAGGAGCAAAGGTGTTGGAATGCTTTGCGGACAAGGAGTAAGGGGTATGAAATGGAAAAAATGGGGTCTGCTTTTGACTCTGTGCGCGGCGCTGGCCGGCTGCGGCGGGCCGGCGGGAACCACGGACGCAGGGACGGGCGAAAATAGGGAGCAGGCGCCGGGCAGCGTCGGTGCCGTCGAAGGGACAGAGCAGCAGGGAACTTCTCCGGGGAGTCCGGAGGAAGGAACCCGGGGAAGTTCCGGGGAAGGACAGCAGGCGGCAGGCCAGGGCAGTTCTGCCGCCGATGGGATTGCCGGCGCAGAGGACCAGGAGGAAGAGGGAGATATGAACAGGGAGTATGCAGCTTATTTTCAGGATATAAAACCGGCAGAGACTTACAAGGGTCTGGAGGATGCCAACCCGCTGATGACCCAGCGGTTTGGGGCGGATCCTTATGCCATGGAGTATAACGGCAGGGTTTACTTCTATATGACGGCGGATGCCTTCGAGTATGAAGGAGAGGAAGTCAAGGAGAACAGCTATAGCAAGATTCATCGGATCAATGTGATCTCCACGGCGGACATGGTGAATTTTACGGATCATGGGTCCATAGAGGCGGCAGGCAGCCAGGGGGCGGCCAAATGGGCCAACAATTCCTGGGCCCCGGCGGCGGCCTGGAAAAATATCGATGGCCAGGATAAATTTTTCCTGTATTTCGCGGACGGGGGCGGCGGCATCGGCGTGCTGACGGCGGACAGCCCCACCGGGCCTTTCACCGATCCCATCGGCCATGGACTGGTAACCCGGCAGACTCCCACCTGCGCGGAAGTGCTGTGGCTCTTTGACCCGGCGGTGCTGGTGGACGAGGACGGCAGAGCCTATCTGTACTTTGGCGGCGGCGTGCCGGAAGATAAGGTGTCGGCGCCCGGTACGGCCAGGGTGGTGGAACTGGGAGAGGATATGATCAGCCTGAAAGGGGATCCCAAGCCCATTGACGTGCCCTATCTGTTCGAGGATTCCGGCATACATAAATATAACGATAAATATTATTATACCTATTGTACCAACTGGCAGGTGGACGCGGAGGGGACGGCTGCCTTCGGCTTCCACAACGCGGAGATCGCCAGCCTGGAGAGCGACAGCCCCATGGGGCCTTTCACGTTCAAAGAGGTGATTTTGGAGAACCCCGGCAAGTTAAACGGCCTGTACGGCAATAACCACCACTGTGTGTTCCGCTTTCAGGACAACTGGTATATCGCTTACCATGCCCGTACCCTGGAGAAAAAGATGGGGGTACAGAAGGGCTACCGCTGTACCCATGTGGATAGCTTTTCCATGGGAGAGGATGGTACCATCGGCAAGATCCGTATGACCCTGAAAGGGCGGGAACAGCTTGGCTATGTGGATCCCTACCGGGAAGTAAACGCCGCCACCATGGCGGTGCAGGGCGGCCTGGACACGGTGGTTGTGGATATTTTCAGGCCAGACGGCCAGGGTGCTGCGGCGGAAGGGGATGCAGCTGCGGAGACGGGCGGCGCGGGTGTCACGGCGCTCACATCCATTGACAGCGGGGATTTTGTGAAAGTACAGGGGGTGGACTTTGGGGAAAATTCTCCGAAGGCGATACAGATCTCCGCCCGCCGCACAGCGGGTAAAGAGGGATTGGTCCAGGTGCGGATTGACGGACTGCAGGGGCAGATTCTGGGTTATCTGCCTTTGGGCAGCCTGCAGGAGAAGGAGGCGGCAGAGGAAAACTTTGTCACTTATGAGGCAGAGCTGGAGAGTCAGGCTGTCGGCGTGCATGATCTGTACTTCCTGTTCTACAGCAGCCCGGGCGAAGACGGCAGCTATGAGATCGGCAGCTGGCGCTTTATAAAAGAGAAGGAAGAACTGCAGACCAAATGCCCGGAGGAGGCAGCCCGGAGTGTGGCGGGGAGAGAATACGGCAGTCTGGAACATATCACCTACCACTCCGAGACCACGGGATTGGACCGGGGAGCCAATGTGCTTTTGCCTGCGGGATATGATCCGGAAAAACAGTACGGGGTGTTGTATTTTCAGCATGGTATCTTCGGGGATGAATATTCCATGACAGGCGATGCCAACAATGCCATTCCCCAGATCCTGGGCAATCTCAGCGCGGAGGGACTGGCCAGGGAGGTGATTGCGGTATTTCCCAATATGTATGCCACATCCGATCCCAACCAGAAGCCCGGCTTCAGCAATGAGGAGGTGGCTCCCTACGACAATTTCATCAACGAACTGACAGCAGACCTGATCCCGTACATTGAAAGCCATTATTCCGTGCTTACAGACCGGGAGGACAGGGGGATCATAGGTTTTTCCATGGGGGGACGGGAGACATTATACATCGGCGTCAACAGGCCGGATCTCTTTGGTTATATCGGCGCCATAGCCCCTGCGCCGGGACTGACCCCGGCCAAGGACTGGGCCATGTCCCATCCTGGCCAGCTGCAGGAGGAGGAACTGCGGTTCCAGGAGGGGGCGCAGCTGCCGGAACTTTTGATGGTATGCTGCGGAACCAAAGACGGTGTGGTGGGCAAATTCCCGGAGAGCTACCACCAGATCCTGGAGAAGAACGGTGTGGAACATCTGTGGTACGAGGTGCCCGGGGCCGATCACGACAGCCAGGCCATCCGCAGCGGCCTGTATAATTTCATGATTCGGTGGAAATGATGAAACCGGTATTTACCCGGGAGAGATGCGGAAAAGAACGGAATAAAATGTGAGGTGAATTATGAGCAGATTGCTGTGTTATACCAGAGAACCCATTGACAATGTCCTGTATGATCCCAAGCTGGCGTACAGTATGCATCTGGCACTGCAGGAAGGGGAGTTTTTCCGTCCGCTGAATCACAACGGCGGCGTATTGTTTGCCCTGGCCACGGAGAATCAGGACGGTTCTCTCAATCCCATGAGCCTGCTTCATCCCTGGATATTCCCGCTCAGGGACGGCGGCTATGGCGTGGCGGCGGTGCGGGTATGCGCCGAAGGCGAAGATGACGAATCCAGCAGGGGCTGTATACTGCTGTGGACCACCCGGGATCTGGTGACTTATCGGGAACTGGGGCTTTTGAAGCTGGGTGAACAGTATGTGGACTGGGTCAAAGTCCGTTATGATGAAAAGCACAACTGCTATCTGGTGTGCTGGGGGGAGCGGAGCGGTATCTGCTACCAGGCGCTGTACCCTCTGAACTTGCTGGGAGGAGAAGAAGAGGCGCAGACCGTCGGCAACTGCGAACCCCTGCTGACCTGCGCCATAGACCCGGAAAACAAGGGGAATATGCTGGGGGAAATCCTACATGCATCCCCGGAAGCGCTCAGGCGGGAGTCCGCCAACATAGAGGGCGCAGTGCCCTGCTGCGCGGTGGAGATCGGGGAGCAGGAGGCCTGGTATCTGCGTTGCAAGCTATTGACCCCGGTGAATGTGGGGGTGGAGGTTCCCGAAGAGGTAAAGCTGACTCTGGGGGAGGATTTGGACGAGACGCAGCGGAGACAACAGGTGCTACAGGCACTGCGGGGACAGAACGCAGTGGCCCGTTACAATGACGGAACCTTCTGCAGCAAGAAGATTGTGTGGAATCTGGAGAACAGGGAATTACTGCAAAAGGGAACTCATGTGGTGGAGGGCCGGATCTATCGTCCCAAATTCCCCTTCCCGGTGGCCTATAACCGGGCGGATCCCTGTGTGACCCGTTGGGATGGAAAATACTATTTTATTGCCACCAATGATGCGGATAACAATCATACATTATATATTCGAGAGGCGGACACCCTGGAGGGGCTGACGGAGGCCCGGGAGATTCTGCTGCTGGACAGCAGCACTTATGAGGGCATCGGGGGGCTGCTTTGGGCGCCGGAATTTCATGAGGTGGAGGGGCGGCTGTACATCTTCCACGCCGCCACGCCGGGCCCGTTCTACGAGGAAGAGAGCCATGTAATGGCGCTGCGGGAGGGCGGGAACCCCGCCTGCCGGGAGGATTGGTCCGCCCCCAGAAAGATAGTAAAGATGGACGGAAGCGAGTTGTGCCATGCAGGGGAGACCATTTCCCTGGACATGACCTGTTTCCTCTGGGAAGGGGAGTATTATGTCATCTGGTCCCAGCGTCAGTTTTTACCAAAGGATCTGGGAGCCTGGCTGTATATCGCCAAGCTGGATCCCCGGGAACCCTGGCGGCTGGCAACGGAGCCGGTGATATTGTCCAAGCCGGATTATGGCTGGGCCAACAATCATACCTTTGTGGAGGAGGGGCCTTTTGCGCTCCCTGTGGGAGATAAACTGTATGTGACTTTTTCCGCGGCAGCGGTGGACACCTCCTATGTGGTGAGTTATCTGGTCATAGAGCGGGGTAAGGACCTGATGGACAAAGGAAACTGGCGTAAGAACAATTACCCCATCCTCACCTCCCGCAGCGTGGAAGGAGAATACGGCACCGGGCACAATGCCTATGTGACGGATGAGGACGGCAATATCTGGAATACCTATCATGCCCGGCCCGGCACAGACGGAGTGCGCAGCAGCGGGATCCGAAGGGTGCATTTTGATATTGACGGGGCCCCTGTGCTGGATATGACGGAGGAGAAGGACCTGCGGGAGGCGTACCGCCAGGTGAAGATGAAACTGGTGATCCAGTAGAGGAAGTTCTGCGGAATTGAGCGGTGTATTTTGTTAAGCCATATCAATCTTCCTCCACCTGCGGAGGAAGAATGTTTCCCTCGGCGTCCAGAACATCGGAAGGTAAGTCGGAGCCTGCCACATTATAATGGGACAGAACGTTATGGTAATTTGGTGTCGCATACTCGGAAGAAAGGTCGGACCCGGGAAATTCCCGGGATCCGTCCTTTTTTGCTTCGAACGGAGCGGCAAGGGTTTCCAAAGCGCGGCGGCGGAAGGTTCCGGGGGTAAGGCCCGTCTGCTGCCGGAACTGGCGGCAGAAGTGCTCCACGTTCCGATACCCGCAGGAATCGGCGATCTCCGACACAGGCTTTTCGGTATAGGCCAGCTGTTCCCGCGCCATGCGGATGCGGCTGGTGATCACATCGTCCATACAGGAGACGCCAAACATTTTTTTGTATAAAATCTGCAGATATCCTGCGCTGAGATGAAGTTCCTCCGCCATGGACCGGATGCTCCAGGGTAGATAGGGGCTGTTGTAGATCTTTTTGTGCAGATGAAGCAGCTGCGGAGCGTGGGTACTGGTTTCCCGCCGGATGGTATCCTGCCGCAGACGCAAAAACAACACCTGGAGTAAATGGGAGATGGTCAGTTCGCTGTCGGCGGAGGACAGGGAAGTCTCCCAGGTCAGGAGTTTGAGCAGATTGTGGCAGTAGGCCGTGTCAGACACAGGAAACGGAACTCCCATCAGAGGGAACTGCGTCACCAGCGGGTCGTCCGAGGAGAAGCGCAGCCAGTCGTTTTGATAGGTCTCCCGGCAGGCCCGGTAGCAGATGGGCTGCCCGGGGGCATAGAGCATGGCCGTTCCGGCAGGGTATTCCTGCCATTGTCCCTCCAGCAGAAACTGTACCGGCGTGGATACCAGTAAGAGGGTATATTGCCCGGGGGCATTGGTCATTTCAAACAGGAAGTCGCTTGGGTGTACGGCGCTGTAGCCGATAAAATGTATGATGTTCATGAACTGCCTCCCGGGTGTGGAATCTTTTCTACAGTATAAGGCATGAGGAGTTGCGGGTCAATAAAAGATAAGTCACTTTTGAGGTTTGAATTTTATTACATCATAAGCCTGTAAACATAATATATAATTGACGATTTTTTGACAGTGTGATATGGTACAATATGGTAAAGGAAAAGGAGACAGCGAATTTGAGGACGGAAATCCGATGCGGGGCTGTATTCTTCGGATCGGATATTGCCGTCAGTAAGGGGAGGAAAGGGTATGAAGAGAAGAGACAGGGCATTCCTTCTGTTTGCTGTTATATTATTGGTGTCGGCGGCCTGCGGGCAGCGGGGGGCCTCTGACAACCCCGGCGAAGAGAATGCCGTACAGACGGAGAGCGATGCCGCGCATCCTTTGTATCTGACGGAGGAGGTCAGGGATCTGGACCCGGAATCCGGGGAGTTGTGCGTGGTGTGCAATGGGTGGTTTCCGGATTATATTAAGGACTGCGCCGCATCTTTTTCCCGTAAAGACGCAGATTACTCTGTACTGATGGAATATACGGAAGAAAGCGAGGAAGCCTATTGGGACCGGACCATGGCGGAACTGGTATCCGGCAGGGGGGCGGATCTATATTATGTCAGTCTGTCTGAACTGCAGACCCTGCAGGAGAAGGGAGCGCTGGCGGATCTGAGGGAACTGCTCTCGGAGGAGACGCTGGCGGCAGTCTGGCCCGGCGTATTGGAGAGAGGAACCTGGGGCGGGCAGTTGGTGGGAATCATGCCGGAAGCCCGGGCGGACACCGTGATCGTGGCGGATGAAATATGGGCGGGGGATCACTGGACCCTGGAGGAAGCGCTGGAGGTGATAGAGGCGCACCCGGAGTTTCGGTATCCCATCGTGTCCGGCGGCTCTCTTAGGCGCGACAATGTAATGGAGTTCCTTGTGACCCGGAATCTGGCGGACTCTCCCTTCCTGAATCTGGAAGAAGGAACCTGCAGCTTTGACAGCCCCCTGTTCATCCGGGCGCTGGAATTGGCGGGAACTTATCCGGAGTCCTTCCCCATTGAGGAGTCTCAGGAGATGTACCGGGAGAAAGACTGGGTGGCTGCGGTGTGCATGGTTAATAGTAGTTTCACCGACAACTATAAGGGAATACTGGGAGAGACATATCATGCGGTGGGGTATCCCACGGAAGGAGAAGGGGGTACCTTCTGGAGAACCGGTCAGTTTCTGGCAGTGAACAGGGAGGCAAAGCATCCGGAGCAGGCAGCGGCGTTTTTGGAGGAACTGCTCAGCTATGACAGGCAGTGTACATCACATGTGCCCGTGAGAAGGGATATGCCGGATAACCGGCTCAGAGAATATACGACGCTGATGGAGAAATGTCTGGGTATAACAGCGGATACCGCCGCCATAGAGGATATGATCCGGGAGGAGGCAGCGGATTACTTCAGCGGGAGCAGGGATGCGGAGATGGTGGCCCGGGCCATCCAAAGCCGGGTGCAGGTATACCTGAAAGAACAACCATAGAGAAGAAGATCGGAAAGTCGGGCCGCCTGGAAGGCCCGGCTTTTCTGCCATCCTGGACAGACAGGCGCCAGGGCGGAAAAGGCCGGGCAAAGGAGTCGGAATTTAGCAATATTTGATTAACTTATGACAAGTTATAAAGAGAAATTTTCGGGGAAATCCGTTACAATCAGAATGGATCTATTTTTACTCACAGAGAGTACAAAAACGGAGGGCATTGCCATGACTGATATGTCAAACAGAACCTACCGCAACATGTTTGCGGAAATCGGGATTTCCCAGGAGGAGATTGACCGGAAGCTGGAAGAGATCGTGCAGACCTTTTTCTACGGCAGCGAGGAGGAGCGGATCTACCATCCCGTGGGGGAGGATATGGGCTACCTGATGGATACGGGGAACAATGACGCCCGCACCGAAGGCATGTCCTACGGCATGATGATGTGCGTGCAGCTGGACATGAAGGAGGAGTTTGACCGGATCTGGAAGTGGTCCAAGACTTATATGTATATGACCGAGGGGTGGAATGAGGGGTATTTTGCCTGGTCCTGCGGCACGGACGGCAGAAGGAACGCCGACGGTCCTGCCCCGGACGGGGAGGAATTCTATGCCATGGCCCTGTTTTTTGCTTCCCATAGGTGGGGAGACGGGGAGGGGATTTTCAACTACTCCCAGCAGGCCAGAGAGATTCTCCGGGCCTGCCTGCACAAGGGGGAGGACGGCCGTCAGGGCCATCCCATGTGGAACCGGGACAATCATCAGATCCTGTTTGTACCGGGCTGTGACCATACGGACCCTTCCTATCACCTGCCCCATTTCTATGAACTTTTCGCCCTGTGGGCGGACGAGGAGGACAGGGCTTTCTGGAAGGAAGCCGCCAGGGTCAGCCGGGAGTATCTGGCCAGGGCCTGCCATCCCGTCACGGGTCTGAACGCGGAGTATGCGGAGTTTGACGGCAGCCCCATGAGCCGTCCCATCCCCTGGACCAAGGATCGCCACGACTGGTTCTACAGCGATGCCTATCGCACGGTAGCCAATATCGGGCTGGACTATGAGTGGTTCGGTGTGGACGCAGGGCAGCGGGCCGCGGCGGACCGGATTCAGAAGTTTTTGATAGAGGATTGCAGAAAAGGCGTGTATCATATCTATGAATTGGACGGCAGGCAGGCCGGGGGCACGGCGCTGCATCCCGTGGGCATCACAGCCGCCACGGCCCAGGGTTCCCTGGCGGCGGAGGGCGAACTGGCCCGGGAATGGGTGGAACGTTTCTGGAAGCAGCCTCTGCGCACCGGCGAGAGAAGGTATTATGACAACTGCCTGTTCATATTTGCGTTTCTGGCATTAAGCGGCCGGTACAGAATCTGGTAGGCGGACAGGATAGAATTAAAAGAGAACCGAAAAACAGTTTGCTAATGCAGGAAAGGATATATTATGGAAGGACCAAAGGCTCCAAAGGACCCAACAAAAAAGAGAAAAAGTTTTTATATCATGCGGGGAAAGAGTGTGGCAGGCTCGCCCCAGCCGGACGGGAGAGGAATCCAGTTCCTCTATATGAATGACGGCCGGATGCTGAGCAGTGCCCGTCTGGTGGGCGGTATTACGGATGAGGAGATGCTGGGACTGCTGGCTACCACGGCGGGATTCAGACAGTTGGTACACAGTATCGGCGTCACGGTGGAGGCGGAAGACCGGGAACTTGTAGCGGATTTCTGCCTGCAGATGTACGGTCACAGGGATGTGTACGGTTCGGGAACCACGCTGCGGCTGCCGGTGCAGGCGGACGGCATGGAGCGTATTCTGGAGCTGGAGGGATGCGAGTGGTCTGAGGACGACAACATCCCCGGCCAGATTCGGTTTGAATTTCCCCAGGCAGGGACATTGGCCACGGTGGCGGTGCGCTTCTATCTCCAGGACGGCTATGACGCGCCGGAGGTGGAGGACGAACAGCCGGTGGACTTCACCTCCCCTTATTACCGGGGGATGTTGGAAAAATCCCTGATGCAGACCGGCAACAATGCCCGGCTGAAGAGGGTAATTGACCAGGCCCGCAGGGGAGAGGATGTTACGGTGGCCTTTATCGGCGGTTCCATCACCCAGGGCGCGGGAGCCATTCCCATCAATACGGAATGCTATGCCTACAAGACCTTTAAGGGCTTCTGTGAGTTGACGGGCAGGGGCCTGGAGGAGAATGTACACTATGTGAAAGCCGGGGTGGGGGGCACGCCCTCCGAACTGGGAATGATCCGATATGAGACGGATGTGCTGGAGGACGGCCGTATAACCCCGGATCTGGTGGTGGTGGAGTTTGCCGTCAATGATGAGGGAGACGAGACCAAGGGAGAATGTTATGACTCTCTGGTGCGGAAGATTTTGAACGCGGAGAACCGCCCTGCGGTGATTCTGCTGTTTGCCGTGTTTGCCAACGACTGGAATCTGCAGGAACGTCTGTCCCCGGTGGGAAGGGCTTATGATCTGCCCATGGTCAGTACGCGGGATACGGTGGTGGAACAATTTTACTTAAAGCCGGGCAGCGGCAAGGTGGTGAGCAAGAACCAGTTTTTCTATGATTCCTACCATCCCACCAGCGTGGGACACACTGTGATGGCGGATGGCATTCTTCATCTGCTGCAGGTGGTGGACGGCCAGGAAGCGGATGTGGATACGCTGGAACTGGAGAAGATCGTCCCCCCCATCGGCGGCGCATTTGAGAAAGTGCGGCTGTTGGACCGCAGACATCCCCATGAGGAGGAACCGGGTAACGGGCTGCCGTCAGGAGACGGAAACACAGTTTGGGATCAGTGGAACTTGGAAACAGACTGCGGCGGCTTCTGCCATGTGGATACGGAATTGCAGGCAGTGGAGAGGAATCTGGACCTGGGCGTTACCCCGGAATTCGCGGACAACTGGATGTATCGGGGAGCGGAGGGCGGCAGGCCCTTTGCCATGGAGATCACCTGCGAGAGTTTGCTTCTGGTGTACAAGGACAGTGCCTCTAACCAGGTGGGCTGCGCCGAAGTGTGGGTGGACGGGGAGAAAGTGCTGTATGTGGATCCCCATGTCAACGGCTGGACCCATTGCAATGCTCTGATCTGCTTTAAGAGCGGGGAGCGGAAGCGCCGTCATGTGGAAGTGCGTCTGGCGCCGGGCATGGAGGACAAAGACTTTACCATACTGGGATTCGGTGTGGTATAGGGAACGGCGGAATATAAACGGGAGGATAGGAAGATGCGGTTGATAGTTGGTGAACAGGCGGTTCCCCTGCTGGTGGAGACCGGCGCTTTTGAGGGAGTCAGGAGAATTGGGGGCAAGGTGGCAGAGGACATCCGCAGGGTGACAGGCCATAAGCCCCAGGTGCTGGAGGAAGTCCGGCCCGGCGCGGGGCAGACCCGGGCAATTCTGTGTGCCACTGTGGGAAAAAGCGTACTGGCGGAAGCACTGGAGAAGGCCGGATTGCTGGACCTGTCTCAGGTAAGGGGCAAGAGGGAGGTCTACCTGATTCAGAAAATAGACGCAAGCGGGCTGCGGCAGACCGGCACGGAAGAATTGCAGCAGCTGGAGGAACTGCTGCTGATCTGCGGCAGCGACAAGCGGGGCACGATCTACGGCATGTTCGCCCTGTCGGAATATATCGGCGTATCTCCCCTGTGTTTCTGGGGAGACGCGGAGCCCGCATCCAACCCGGAGGTTGAGATCGGCGACGATATTCGGACCCTGTCCAAGGAACCCAGCGTCCGCTACCGGGGATTTTTCATCAATGACGAGTGGCCCTGTTTCGGCAACTGGACCAGCGATCATTTCGGCGGTTTTAACGCGGATGCCTACGAGCATGTGTTTGAACTGCTGCTGCGCCTGAAGGGCAACTATCTGTGGCCTGCCATGTGGAGTGCTTCTTTTCCCATAGACGGTCCGGGCAGCGCCAATGAGGAACTGGCGGATCTCTACGGGGTGGTGATGGGATATTCCCATCACGAACCCTGCCTGCGGGCCAGCGAAGAGTGGGATAAAGTCAGGGGGCCGGAGACAAAGTACGGCAATGAATGGAATTTCTATACCAACGAGCAGGGGCTTTTAAACTACTGGGAGGAGGCTCTGCAGCGCAGCGGCAAATATGAGAATCTGATCACCATCGGGATGCGGGGAGAGCGGGATACTTCCATGCTGGGAGAGCAGTCCACCGTGGAAGAGAATGTGAACCTGCTGAAAGATATTATCCGCAAGCAGCGGGCGCTGATCGCCGATAATGTGCAGCGGGAAGAAGTGCCCCAGCTTCTGGCCCTGTACAAAGAGGTGGAGGCATATTTTTACGGGGATGAGCAGGTGGAGGGTCTGAAGGACTGGGATGAACTGGAGGGTGTGATCTGCATGCTCTGCGAGGACAATTTCGGCCAGATGCGCACCCTGCCCACCCCGGAAGTGCGGAATCGCAAAGGCGGCTGGGGCATGTATTACCATTTTGACTATCATGGAGGCCCCATCTCCTATGAATGGGTGGATTCCACTCCCATGTCCAAGACCTGGGAGCAGATGTGCATGGCTTATGAATATGGCATCCGGGACGCATGGATCGTCAATGTAGGGGATCTGAAGTTCCATGAGGTGCCGCTGAGTTATTTCCTGGCATTGGCATACGACTATGACAAATGGGGTTACGGGAATAAGGACAGCTATCGGGAATATACCCGGCAGTGGACCCGGAAAACATTCTCCCAGGCTCCGGCCCGGCTTCAGGAGCAGATCGGCCAGGTGCTCACGGAGTATATTGATATCAACGCCCTGCGCAGGCCCGAGGCTCTGAATGAAACGGTATATCATCCCTGCCATTACGGGGAGGCGGATCGGATGATCCGGCGGGCAGAGGCGCTGGAGACTTTGTCCACCCAGGTGATGGAGCGGCTCTGTGAGCGGGAGAGAGACGCCTATTACAGCATGATCCACTTTTCGGCCATGGCCAGTATGAACCTGCTGAAAATGCATCTGTTCGCTGGTAAAAACAGGCATTACGCCAGCCAGGGACGGCCGGCGGCCAACAGCTACGGCCAGAAAGTCCAGGCCTGCGCGGACAGGGATATCCAGCTTGCCCAAAAGATGGCGGAGTTTCGGGGCGGCAAGTGGAAGGGGATGGAGATGGCCCAGCACATCGGTTTCACCAAGTGGAACGAGGACGGCTACCGCTATCCGCTGATCAGTCAGGTGCGCCCGGTGCACAGGCCCCGGATGAGCGTATCCAGAGCGGACCGGGAACAGATTGGTGTGAAGAATTATGGCGCTCCCCAGGTGATCCGGGTGCCGGATTTTCAGTATGCGGGGGCAGAGCCTGTGGAGATAGAGATTGCCAATGACGGTGTGGGCAGCTTTGACTACCGAATCCGTGTGGAGACCCCTGAGACCGGGCTGCCTGACTGGCTGCATGTCTCTTCCTTGGAAGGAACCTGTCAGGAACTGTCCCTGGTGACCCTCTCCTGTGACCAGGCATGTCTTCCCCGGGAGAAGGAGACGGTGCGTCTGCTGATACAGGGGGATGATACCACTGTGGCCGTGGAGGTCACAGGACAACACCAGAATGTGGAGGGCATTCCGCAGGGTACATATCTGGAGCGTGGGGGCATGATCGTCCTGGAGGCGGCAGGCTATGTGGAAAAGCATGATACGGAGAAGGGTTCCTATCAGATAATCCAGGGATATGGCAAATACGGCAGCGGCGTAAAAGTATTTCCCAGCACGGCGGTATTTGACCGGGAGGAGGAGAAGCCTTCCCTGACCTGGCAGTTTGTGATACCGGAGGCGGGGGAATATCAGGTGGATCTGCTGGTTGCTCCCACCAATTCCCCGGTGAGCAGGCAGGGTGTGTATCTGCTGGTGAAAAACGGCAGTGGGGAGCAGGGCCTGGCTGAGATAAACGCACCGGATTTCCGGGCGGGGGAGAGCGGGGATTCCCGCTGGGCCCAGGGGGTGCTGAACCAGATACGGGTATGTGAAATACGGCTTCCCTTTGAGAAGGGCCTGCAAAGGCTGACGGTGGAGGCACTGGAGGCCGGCGTGGTACTGGAACAGATCCGGATCCACAACCCCCGGGAGCAGGCGCTGCAGTCCTATCTGGGGCCCGGGGTATCCGTGCGGGTGCAGGAGTTATAAGCGCTTTGACAGTTTTGACCAAGTGGAAGGTATGCCGTATTAGAAATTCAGATATTTGAGCAGGGGAAAGTATGGGAAGCATGAAAAAAAGAATGGGACGCTGGCTGGCGCTGGCCTGCCTGTCAGGCACGGCGCTGGGGCTGCCCGGCTGCGGCCAGGTCCAGGAGGATGAACATAATGTGATCGTAGTGGAGCAGGAGGCAGAGCCGGTGGTCTACGACATGGCGGTGGCCGCCCTGGGAGATGTGCAGAAAACCCAGCGGATTAAATGTACCTACCAGCAGTTGAATGACGAGAGCCTGAGCTTCGGAATCAGCGGGATATCCGTTGAGAAGGTCTATGTGCAGGAGGGGGATACGGTGGAAAAAGGACAGATTCTGGCGGAACTCTCCAGCGGCAGCATGCAGGAGGATATCGCCCGGCTGGAGTATCAGATCGCCAGGAACCAACTGCAGATGGACTACAGCCAGATCAATGAGGATTATGAGATATCCACCCTGTGGCTGAACTTTTTGTACCAGAGCGGCCAGTCTCAGGCAGACCGGGAGCGTCTGGATGACGGTGTAGCCCAGGTACAGCAGAATTATGACTATGCCAGGGAGGATTACCAGGACGCCATGCATCTGGACCGGCGGCAGTTGCAGCAGTTACAGCAGGAGGCGTCCTCCAGCCGCCTGGTGGCGGGAATGTCCGGTACGGTGTCCCATATCAAGGACAGACTGGAGGGTTCCACCTCCGTGCGGGATGAGGCGGTTATTACCATCATTGACGGCTCAGAGTGCCTGTTTGTGACCCAGGTTCCGGAGTACGCGTCCTGCTTCCGGGAGGGCGAGGGCGTTTATATGGAGATTAACTCGGGTTCCGGCGCAGGAAAATATACATTGCTGCCTTATGAAATGGACCAGTGGGGGGAGCAGCAGATGTTTTCCCTGGCGGAGGGAGAGGAAAGTGCCACCATAGAGGTGGGGACGCTGGGGGCCATCGTGGCGGTGGTGGAACAGCGCAGCCAGGTACTCTGCGTGCCTGCCCAGGCGGTGCACAGTGCTGACGGCAGGGACTATGTCTATGTACTGGGGGAGGATCAGATGCGCGAGGTAAAATGGATTGAGACCGGGCTATACGGCGACAGCACCGTGGAAGTGCTGTCCGGACTGACAGAGGGAGAGAGGGTCATACTGCGATGAGGGGAAGAAGCATTTTGGGACTGATCTTGGCATTTTCCCTGACGGCATCCCTGTGGGGATGCGGGGAGGCACCCCGGCAGGAGACCACCGCAGGAGAGGTGGCGCTGTTGGAGCCGGTGGGACTGACCAGCAGCGGGGAGGCGGCGGCGCGGCGTAATCTGTATGACGCCAGCATCTATTCTGCCACTGTGGTACCCTATGTGGAGGAGTATGCATTTGAAGAAGACGTGATGCTGGACGGGTTCCGGGCGTTCCCCGGGGAGGCGGTGGCCGGGGGACAGGTGCTGGCGGCCTCCAACACGGAGGACTTGGATAAGCAGATCGAGGAACAGCAGGAACGCATCGAGAACATGGAAAAGGAATTTGTGGAGTATGAGCTTCAGATGCAGGAGGATCTGGAAAAGCCCCAGGAAGAAGTAAAGGGGCTCAGAGGAATCGTGGAGGGCCTGGAGAAAAGAAAGCCTGCGGAATACCTGGATCCACCTTCCCAGAGCGTCAGCGGCTCGGACAGCGGCAGTTCCCCTTCAGAACCGGAGGAAGACGGGACGGAAACCGGGCCTGTTACCAATCCGGCCTATTCCGAATGGGAAAAAGAGTATAACCATTGGAACGGGCAGTACCGCATCGCGGACCACCGGGTCAATACCATGCTTTTGCAGCTGGAGCAGCGCAGGGCGCTGTACGAACTGGATCACGCTTATGCACTGCAGCAGCTTGCTTTCCTGCAGGAGAAAAAGAGCGATGTGACGGTTCGCGCCGGCATGGGAGGACATGTGGTGGCCGTGGCGGAATACGGCTACAGGGAGCGCCTTCAGGGGGAGACCTCCATTGTGGCGGTGGGAGACCTGGAGCAGAAGCTTCTGAAGAGCGACTATATCAACCGAAAGACGGCTTCTTCGGCAGAAGAACTTTACGCAGTGATAGACGGTATGCGCTACGAAGTGGAGTATGTTCCCATGGAGAGCGAGGAATACACCCGGCTTTCGACCCAGGGGGAGGAAGTCTATTCCACCCTGTATCTGCAGGGGGATCTGACCAATGTAAATGTGGGTGATTATGCCGCCATCGTGGTGGTGAACCGGAAGCAGGAGCAGGCCCTGTCCGTACCCGCAGAAGCCATACATAAAGACGACACGGGCAGCTATGTGTATGTGGTGAACGGAGACGAGAATATATATACCCCGGTCCGCGTCGGTATGAGCGACGGCGTGTATACGGAAATCCTGTCCGGTATCGGAGAGGGTGATGTGGTGCGGCTGGATCAGGGGCGGCAGTACAGCGACAAGCGTGTGACGGTGGAGAGAGGGAGTTTTTACAGCAGTTTCTCGGGCAGCGGTATGATGTATTATCCTTCCAGCGCCATGGTGACCAATCCCATCACCCATGGAACCGTGTATTTCCAGGAGTTTCAGACATCCATGTACCAACATGTGGAAAAAGGGGACGTGATTGCCACGGTGCGGGTGGCAGCGGATGAGATCGGCCTGGAAAGGCTGCTGCTGCAGGTGCAGAGACAGCAGGAGCGGGTACAGGACCTGATAGAGCAGGGGGAGGAGATCAATAAGAAGGCCATTGAGAGCCGCCTGAAAACCATAGCCGAACTGCAGGAACAGATCGCGGAACTCTCTAAGGACTATCAGACAGCCTCCGTCAGAGCCAGCCAGAGCGGCATCGTGATCTGGATGGAGGATCTGGATTCCGAGGACATTCTGCAGCCTGGAGCCGGCCTGATCCAGATCGCGGATGAGAATACCTGCTACGTGGTGCTGGAGGATAAGAGCCATGTACTGTCTTACGGCAATCAGGTGAAAGTGACTTACCATAACAGGGAAGAGCAGGAACGGGAGACTATGGGCCTGGTGGCCAATGTGAACCGGCTGGCAGTGAGCAAGTCCCTGCAGTCGGAGTTTGCCTATATCCTGCTGCCGCCGGAAGTGATCGGCGACATGTCCCTGGGCACGGCCGGGTGGGGCGGCTGGTGGAATATGACCAGATATGGCGTGGAGGCCAAACTGCGGGAGATGGATCATGTGCTGGTGGTACCCAGAAGCGCCGTGCGGGAAATCAACGGGCGCCCCTACGTGAATGTGGTGGAGGCGGACGGCAGTATTGTGCGCCGGAGTTTTATCGCGGGTGGCTATGATAAAAGCAATTATTGGGTGGTAGAGGGACTGACGGAAGGAATGGAACTATGCTTAGAGTAATGTTGCAAAAACTTTGGCATAAAAAATGGATGGTACTGTGCATGCTTCTGGGGAGCCTCTTACTGATCGCCACGGTGATCAGCTTTCCCCTGTATCGGACGGCGGCGTTCGACCGGATGCTGCAGGATGAACTGGAAGCATATATGACAGCCCAGGGCGCATGGCCCACCATGAATGAGATAACGCTGATCTCCAAGAAGGACAATGGCGGCAAGACCATCGGCAAGGTAGAGAAGCTGATGGAGGAAATCTATGGGGAACTGGGAGTGCGGGAAAAGGAGACCATCTACTATTACAGCCTGGCCAAGGCAGATTTGTACTCCCTGATGAACCGCTCCGACAGCAAGGCCATCTCCCTGCGTCTCAGTTCCCTGTCGGGACTGCCTCAGCACACAAAGCTGCTGGCAGGGGAGATGTACTCCAAGGACGGCCTGGACGAAGAGGGTAATATTGAGGTGGTGATCAGTCAGGCCTGCATGGTGGACGCGGGGCTGCTGGTGGGGGAGACTCTGGAGTATGACGCCCTGAAGGGACCGGACGGCAAGAAACTGCGTCTGAAGGTCACGGGTGTTTACGAGGAGGCCGGAGTGGGTGATTTCTACTGGCAGAATACCCCGGATCAGATGAACGCGGTCTGCTTCATGGAAGAGCAGTTGTTCCATGATATGTTTACCGGGGACAACGCAGGGAAATACACCATTACCTGCACCTATTATGCCATGTTTGAGTATGGGGATCTGAAGGCGGCGGATGTGGGGCGCATTCGGGAATACACCGATTATCTGACCCAGGATAGTCCCTACAAGAGCACATTGAAGGATCCTGCGTACCGGGAGGTTTTGGACGGCTTTGAGAAAAAGCAGAGCCGGATTGAGGCCACGCTGTTTATTCTACAGGTGCCGGTGCTGATCCTGCTGGCTGCCTTCCTGTTCATGATTTCCGCCCAGATGTATGACATGGAGAGGAATGAGATCTCCGTGATCAAGAGCCGGGGCAGTTCCAGCGGTCAGATATTCCGCCTGTACCTGTATCAGAGCCTGTTCCTGACCCTGTTGGGAGCCCTGGGGGGCATCCCTCTGGGCACCGTGTTCTGTCGGATCCTGGGATCGGCCCGGAATTTTCTGGAGTTCTCGGTCAGGGGGCAGATGGATATTGTCTGGAACGGGGATGTGCTGTATTATGGTATTGCGGCCATGGCGGCCTGCGTGCTGATCATGACCCTGCCGGCTCTGAAACACAGTCGGCTGACCATTGTGAAGCTGAAGCAGCAGAAGGCCATGAGGAAGCGTTCCTGGTGGGAAAAGTGCTTCCTGGACCTGATTTGTCTGGCGGTGGCTCTGTACGGCTATTACAGTTTTTCCCGCAATCGGGGCACATTGGTGGAAAACGTGCTGATGGGGGAGGCGTTGGATCCCCTGCTGTATATCAGTTCCTCCCTGTTCATCGTGGGAATGGGTCTGCTCTTTTTACGTCTGCAGCCGCTGCTGGTACAGGGAATCTACGCTCTGGGACGCCGGTTCTGGCGGCCGGCCAGCTATGCCTCTTTCCTGGAGATCATCAAGAGCGGCCGCAAGCAGCAGTTCATCATGCTGTTTATGATCCTCACCGTTTCTCTGGGGATGTTCCATGCCACGGTGGCCCGGACCATCCTGCAAAATGCCTGGAAGAATGTGGAGTATCTGGACGGCGCGGATGTGGTGGTCCGGGAGGTGTGGAACACCAATGCCTCTGCCGGCGGGGAGGTTATGGGGGAATTGCGGTACTATGAGCCGGACTACAGCAAATATGCCGCTCTGGATTCGGCCCGCAGCTATACCAGAGTGATACGGGACGAGCAGGCCTATGTGCCGGTCCAGGGATCGGAGCGCCAGCAGGTCACACTGCTGGGGATCCATACCCGGGAGTTCGGGGAAAATACCTGGCTGGACCGGGAACTGCTGGGCAGACATTATTATGAATTGCTGAACGAACTGGCGGTGGAGCCCACCGGCGTGCTGGTTTCCCGGAACTTTCAGACCCAGCAGGGATACAAAGAGGGGGATACCATACGATATTACAGCAACACCAAGAAGGAAATCCGGGGCAGGATTGTGGATTTTGTAGATTACTGGCCGGGCTATGAACCTGTTACGGTGAGCCTGAACGCGGAGGGCGGAGTCAGTACACGGGAGAATTTTCTGGTGATTGCCAACTATGCCACCCTGCAGAAATCCCTGGGCACCGTGCCTTACGAGGTTTGGATTACCCTGAAAGAGGGACGGGACTCGGAGGGTCTGTATCAATGGGTACAGGACAATGATGTGCATGTGGTCAGATATGTGGACAGGGAAGCGGATCTGGAGAATGTGGTCACAGACCCGCTGATGCAGGGAACCAATGGTATATTGACCATGGGCTTTATCGTCACCCTCATCCTGTGCGCAGTGGGATACCTGATCTATTGGGTCATGTCCATACGGTCCAGAGAGATGATGTTCGGCGTGCTGCGGGCCTGCGGCATGCACAAGGGGGAGATGTTCTATATGCTGATCAACGAGCAGATTTTTTCCGGTGTGTTTGCCATACTGGGGGGCGTGGGCATCGGGCATCTGTCTTCCCGGATGTTTGTGCCCATGCTGCAGACGGCCTATGCGGCCAGCAACCAGGTGCTGCCCATGGAACTGATCACCCGGCAGTCGGATATGCTGCGCCTCTACGGCGTGGTGGCCGGAGTGATGGCGCTGTGCCTGGTGGTGCTGATCATTATTGTGTTCCGGCTGAACGTGGCCAAGGCGCTGAAACTTGGGGAGGAGTAAAAGAAGATGGGAGCAGAGCGTATGCAAGCGGATAAAAAAGAGGAATCCCGGGAGGCGGCCATCGTGATCAGCCATGTGAACCGGGTGTTCCCGGTGGCGGGAGGCGAGTTTCAGGCACTGACGGATATCTGCGCGGAGGTCCCCAGCGGCGTGCTGACCATATTGAAGGGGCGTTCCGGCTCCGGCAAGACCACGCTTCTTAATATAGTGGGGGCGCTGGACCTGCCCACCTCGGGCAGCGTGTTGATCGGAGGCCGGGATGTGTGCAGACTGTCCGACCGGGCCAGGGAGAATCTTCGCCGGACCCAGGTGGGGTTCGTGTTCCAGTCCGTGTCCCTGATCCCCACCATGAATGCGTTCCAGAACGTGGAATTTTCCCTGCGTCTTGCGGGGGTGAAAAAAGGCCGCAGGGAGCGGGTGGAGGAGTGCCTGAAGATGGTGGGGCTGGGCAACAGGATGCAGCATATGCCGGCGGAGATGTCCGGCGGCGAGCAGCAGAGAGTGGCCATCGCCAGGGCCATCGCTCACAGGCCCCGGATCATTCTGGCGGATGAACCCACTGCGGAACTGGACAGCGCCATGGCAGCGGAGGTGGCCCGGCTGTTCCAGGAGATGACCCGCAGAGAACATGTGACCATTGTTATGACCACCCACGACACGGGGTTGATGGATGCGGGCGATATGGTGATCGAACTGGAGAACGGACGGCAGGTGCGGGCGGAGGAAGAATCCGCTGAACTTTGATGAGATATAAGGACGTTAAAATATGGCTGAAGTGATGATACAGGCGGACGGCCTGGTGAAGATCTACAAGACGAAACAGACGGAAGTGCTGGCGCTGCAGGGGCTGGATTTGACCGTAGAGGAGGGGGAATTGACTGCTCTGATCGGCAACAGCGGCAGCGGCAAGTCCACTTTCCTGAATATGATCGGAGGCCTGGACAGACCCAGTGCCGGTTCCCTGGTGGTGGGAGGCAAGAACCTGTTCACCATGACGGAGCGGGAACTGGTGGTCTACAAGCGGGACACGGTGGGATTTGTCTGGCAGAACAATGCCAGGAATCTCCTTCCCTATCTGTCGGCCCTGGAGAATGTGATGCTGCCCATGTACCTGGCGGATGTACACAAGAAGAAGGCCAGGGCGTTGGAACTGCTGGAACTGGTGGGGATGTCCGCCAAAAAGCACAGCCGGCTGAACATGCTCTCGGGCGGTGAGCAGCAGCGCATCGCCATTGCCATTGCCCTGGCCAATTCACCCAAACTCCTTCTGGCGGACGAACCCACCGGCAGTGTGGATCCCCGCACGGCCAACTATATATTTGACGTGTTTACGGAGTTGAACCGTCAGGGACAGACCATACTCATTGTCACCCACGATGTGGCGCTGTCCAAAAAGGTGAAGCGGGTGGTGGCGATCCGGGACGGGAAAATCAGCAGCGAGCGCATTCTGAAAGAAAAATATGCCGACCGCATCAAGGAGGCGGCGATCGACTGGCGCAATGAGGATACCCAGGAGGAGTACGCCATCGTGGATAAGGCAGGCAGAGTGCAGATTCCCAGGGATATCCTTTCTTCCATGAATCTGCAGGACAACAAAGTAAAACTGGAACTTTCGGAGGGCAAAGTCATCATCAGCGGCCCTCCGGCGGAACTCTAAGGCGGCATATTCCCGAAAAGCGCTCCGCTCTGTGCAGGGAGTATGCGGAATTATAATCGGAGGGATTTTTATGAACAGACCGGCACCCATCATCAAAATGGACTACCCCGACCCGGATATCATAAGGGTGGAGGATACCTATTATATGATCAGCGCCACCCTGCACTTCATGCCGGGCGGGGTGATTCTGCGTTCCTATGATCTGAGAAACTGGGAGATTGCCGGCTATGTCTACGACACCCTGGAGGAAACACCCCAGGAAAGGATGGAAGGGGAGAGCAGCATCTACGGAAAGGGGATGTGGGCCGGCTGCCTGCGCTATCATGAAGGCCGTTTTTACGTGCTGCTGGGCATTCCGGGAAGAAGCAGCTACCTGTATACGGCTTCCGAGATCGGAGGCCCCTGGAGCCGAAAAAAGCTGGAGAGCCCTCAGGGCTATCTTCATGACCCTTCCCTGCTTTTTGATGACGACGGCCGGGTCTATATCGCCTATGGGCAGTCCGAGATCCGGCTGACGGAGTGGGAGCCCGATTTTTCCGGCCCCAGGGAAGGAGGACTGGATCGGCTGATCGCGAAAGAGCGGGAGCAGGTCTATCTGGGACATGAAGGTTCTCATCTGTATAAAATCAACGGAAAATATTATCTGTTTACCATCCACTGGCCCAATCAGGAAGGACGGAACCGGCGCACCCAGGTATGCTTTACGGCGGATTCCCTGGAGGGAGAATTTGTAGAACATGAGGTATTGAGCGACGATATGGGCTTCCGCAACCAGGGAGTGGCCCAGGGCGGCGTGGTGGACACCCCGGAGGGGAGATGGTATGCCATGCTGTTTCAGGATCACGGCGCCGTGGGCCGCATGCCCGTGCTGGTGCCTGTGACCTGGCAGGACGGCCTGCCCATGTTTGGCCGTGAGGGCAAAGTACCTCCTGTGACGCCGGCCAGAGGAACCAGGCCTGATTACCGATATGAACCCCTTTATACATCGGACAGCTTTCCCTGTCTGCGGGATTGGCAGGGAAAATATGAACTGAAGAAACAATGGCAGTGGAATCATGAGCCGGATCCCAGACTTTGGGGAATTCGGGAGGGCGGCGGTCTATGGATCCGCACGGATAAGATCTGCAGCAATGTACTGCAGGCAAAGAACACGCTGACCCAGCGGATGCTTTATCCCCATTGCAGAGGCGAGGTGACGGTAGATGCTTCCGGCCTGCGGGAGGGGGACTGCGCCGGACTGTGCGCCCTGCAGGGCTGCTACGGTATGATCGGCGTCACCAGGACCCTGAGCAGTTATTATCTGGTGGTGATTGCCAGGAAACTGCTGGGCGGCGGGACGGCCCAGGATTATATGCCGGGTAAGATTATGGACCGGATTGCCCTGCCCGGACCGGTGGTCCGCGTCAGGATATCGGTGAATTTCACAGATATGATGGATACTGCGGAATTTGCCTGGAAGAATGGCAAACGCTGGGAGGCAGTGGGAGAGAGGCATAAGCTGTATTTCCGGCTGGATCATTTCACGGGCTGCCGCTTTGGCCTGGCCATGTATGCCACCCAGGAAACCGGAGGGGAGGCCGTATTTACGGATTTTGTCTATCATGAGTAAGGGTTGCCGTCCAGCAGGGTCTTGGTGTTCCGGGACCGATAATCGCTGGGCGTGCAGTTCTTGTACTGTTTAAACAGTCGGTTAAAGGTGGAGATGCTGGGAAAACCGGCCTGCAGGGCCACTTCGGTGATGGACAGGTCCGGCCTGGCCAGCAGTTCCTCCGCCACCTTGATACGCCTGTGGCAAAGGTAGTCGCAGAAAGTAAAGCCCGTGTACTGTTTGAACAGCCGGGAAAAATGGTATTTGCTGAATCCGGTGGATTCGGCGATTTCTTCCAGATTCAGGTCCTCCATATAGTGATCGTCTATGTATTCCATCAGATTGTTGAACTTCTGAATGTATTCTTTCTGCTTGTACAGCCGCACATTGGGGAACAGGTTGCTGGCATTGATATGATTGTAGCCAAATTTGGTAAAAAAGTGCAGCAACAGGGCAAAGATGGTCAGTTCCGCATATTCATTCTTGTTGAAATACTCGTTCCGCATCTGGATCAGAAGCCGGTATACGTCTTCATAGATCTGGGGGTAAGTATCTTTGGTCACATACAGCGGCTGGGACAGGATGGATTGGATACCCACAAAACTCTTCAGCCTGGCGATCATGGAGATGTCAAACATAAAAATGAAACGGCTGCCGCTGTCCGGCGCCAAAAGTTCATGCAATTCCCCCGGCGGGATCACGATGATCTCCCCGGGCTGTACATGGTAGGTGGTATCGCCGGTCCGCACGTCATAGTAGTTCTCCACCGGCATGATGATTTCCAGGGCGGCATGCCAGTGGGCCTCGAAACTGTCTGTCTGGGTGTTGGGCCAGATCCGTATGGTGGTATTGTTATGGAAGGAAACGGTCTCCTGGGAATCCTGGACGTCCCGGATACCGGGAAAATCGTGGTTGATGCCATAAAAGTCTAAGAAATTACCGTTTATCTCCAAGTCTGCCATTCTCAGCGCCTCCTTATTAATCTTTTGAAATCCGGCTGGTCCGAATTCCGGCAATGGCCTGAATGTCCTGTATTGTTCATGGATTGTATGCTCTGGTATGCATATATTGCTATTTTCTCTAAAAGTTGCTTTTTTATTTAAACTGCCGCATGGCATTTCTGTCGGAAATTTGCTGAAAATGCCCGAAAACAGCGGGATTTTCTATATGTATATTTTAGCATCAAAGGCCCCAAAAGTAAATATTGCACAATAATTTTTTTGAATTTTCTCAAAAAGTAAGCAATGTGTGAAGAGTAAATAGCAAAATATAGGGAGACAAATTCAGATTCTCTATACTATAATTGTTAGCATAAAGTGCGAAATCTGCATGATGGTTTTCGTCCTATTTCTTCTATTTTGTTATGTACACAGGGAGGCATGTATGAATAAGACTGTCAAAAAATTACTCATACTCATAGGTGTGGTCGCAGTGTTTGTGGTATTCTGTTTGCTGCTGAACCTGAGAGGGGTAGAGAGCTTTGAGGATAAGTATGCAGGCCATGACCTGACTGCTGACGCTGAGGGCGCAGTGCGGGAGGGGACTTATACCCGTTATCTGAACGCCCATGCGGATGCCGCGCGTCCTCAGGCAGAGGTGGCCTTGGATCTCTTTGCGTATACTGCCGATGGCGGTGTGGAAGTTTATAACGATTATGAAGGAGAGACCAGATCCCTGTTTACAGATACCAAGTCCACGGTGACCTGGGAGGTAGAGGTGGCCGAGGCTGGATTTTATAATGTGGTATTGGATTATCTGGTACCCGAGTCCAGGGGTGTGGCTGCGGAGCGTGCTCTTTATATCAATGGGGAACTGCCTTTTGATGATGCCGCCAATATGGAATTTACCCGCATCTGGACCGACGGCGGTGATGTCCGCGTGGACAATCAGGGCAATGAAATCCGTCCTACCCAGGTGGAAGTGTTTGAATGGCAGAGCGCTTACTGTAAGGACAGCATGGGTTACATTTCTGACCCCTATATGTTCTATTTGGAAAAAGGAACCAACACCATCGGTCTGGAGGCAGTCAATGAACCTATGGTGTTAAAAGATGTACATATTCTTCCGGTGACGAAGACGGAGACTTATGCGGAGTACAGAGCCAATCAGACCGGGAGTCCAGCTTCCGGGTCAGGGCTTACATATATGCAAGTGGTACAGGGTGAGGATTCCACGGTACGTTCCGAATCCTCCTTATATGCAAAGTACGACAGGTCCTCACCCTCCACTCAGCCCTACACGGTAATGCATACCGTATTGAATTATGTGGGCGGCGATGCCTGGAGAAGCGCCGGTCAGTGGATTCAGTGGGACATAGAAGTTCCCGAGGACGGCTACTATAACATCACGGTCAAGGGAAGGCAGAATTACTCCAGAGGCAGCGTATCCAACCGCGCCCTGTACATAGACGGCAAGATTCCTTTTGAGGAAGCCAAGAGCATTTCTTTTGACTATAAAAATGACTGGGACTGCAAGACCCTGGCAGATGAAGAGGGTAATCCCTATGAGTTCTATCTGACTGCCGGGACGCACACTCTGCGGCTGGAAGCCACGCTGGGAGAGATGGGGCCCATTATGGAGGAGCTGGAGGACTGCACCTTCCGCCTGAATCAGATATACAGGACGATTCTGGTGTATACCGGCGCAACTCCCGACCGATACAGAGATTACCATATTGACACCAATTATCCGGAGGTCATGGAGGCCATGGATCTGGAGCGCATGAGGCTCTACAATATTGTAGATCGAGTGGTAGCTTACAGCGGACAGAAAGCGGATAAGATTGCCACCGCCCAGACCATTGCCCAGCAGCTGGAGAGATTTGTGGAGAAGCCGGGCAAAATCACAACGGAGTTTATTCCTTTTAAAGATAATATAACCGCTCTGGGCACCGCCATATTGAATATGAGTGAGTCCAAGCTGGATATTGACTACATCGTAGTCAGCGGCACCGGGACCAAGCCTGAGAAAGATACTGCCAATATCTTCCAGAAGATAGCTCATGAGGTACGTTCCTTTGTGGCTTCTTTCATCGTGGATTACGATGCGGTGGGTGACGTGTATGAGGAAGGCGGCGATGTGATTAAGGTGTGGGTTCTTACAGGACGTGATCAGGGCACCATCCTGAAGTCCATGGTGGACGATACCTTTACTCCTCAAACCGGTATTAAAGTCAATGTTGAGATTGTCGGTGCGGACGCCCTGTTGACAGCGGTGGTGGCAGGCAGGGGACCTGACGTAGTGCTGTCGGTGGCTGCGGATCAGCCGGTAAATTATGCTTTGCGTAATTCCGTAGAAGATATTACCCAGTTCTCCGATTATCAGGAGGTGTTGGCTAATTATACTCCCAGTTCCTACACCCAGTATACTCTGGACGGGCATATTTATGCAGTGCCGGAGACCCAGACCTTCAATGTGTTGTTCTACCGCAAGGATATTTTGGAACAGCTGGAATTGGAAGTGCCCAATACCTGGCAGGAGCTGATTGAGATGCTGCCCACCATTCAGGGCAACAACATGTCCATCGGTATTCCCAGCGCGGGTGGTTCCAGCGGCAGCGCGGCGGCCACTACGCAGATTGCATCCAACGCGGCTGACCTGAGTATGTATTTCAGCCTGTTGTTCCAGTACGGCGGTGAGCTGTATAACGAGAAGGGAACCAGAACCACGGTAGACGAAGAAGCCGGCGTTGAGGCCATGGCGGATTATGTTAAGTACTTTAATGATTATGGAATCCCAGTGTTCTTCGACTTTATCAGCCGGTTCCGTTCCGGTGAGATGCCCATCGGCGTAGCCAATTACGCCACTTACAACACTCTGATGGTGTCGGCGCCCGAGATCCGGGGCCTGTGGGATTTCACTCTGATTCCCGGCACGGAAAAAGTGGATGAAAACGGAGAGACCTATATTGACAGGTCGGATTTTATCTCCGGCAGTGCTACCATGATGATTAAGCAGACCGATGAAAATAATAAACAAAATGCGTGGGAATTCATGAAATGGTGGTCTCAGGTCGATACACAGATCCGTTTCGGACGGGAGATCGAGGCTTTGCTGGGGTCCTCCGCGAGATATGCCACAGCCAATATCAATGCTTTCTCCCAGTTGGCCTGGGGCGCGGATGATATAGAGGTGTTGCTGGAGCAGTGGCAGCAGACCGTGGGCATCCGTGAGGTGCCGGGCGGCTACTACACAGGACGGCATATCACCAACGCGATCCGCAGGGTTATCAATAAGAAGGAAGATGCGCGCGAGACCATTATAGATTACGCGATTACGATCAACGAAGAGTTGGCCAAGAAGCGAAAAGAATTTGGCTTACCGCTGGAATAAGGAGGGGGAGAAGGTAGGATGAAGGAATATTTACAGAAATATGTCACCCTTCGGAAACACAATTTTAGGGTGGCGGTCAAAAAGGCAAAGCGGGCAAAAATGTGTTACGCGTTCCTCGCCCCTTATGCGATCCTGTTTACCATATTTTATATATTACCGGTATGCAGTTCCATATTTTTCAGCTTTACCTACTATAATATTTTGGAATCCCCAAGGTTTATCGGGGTACAGAACTATATCAACCTGATCCTGTCGGATGACATTTTCCTGCAGGGCGTGAAGAACACATTCATGATTGCGGTGATTACAGGCCCCTTGGGCTACATCATGTCTTTCCTGTTTGCATGGTTGATAAATGAACTGCCCCGATGGATCAGGACTATTGCAGTGGTGGTGTTCTATGCGCCTTCCATCGCCGGCAATGTGTTTGTTATCTTCTCTGTGTTGTTCCGCGGCGATGCTTACGGGCAGATAAATTCACTGCTGATTGACATGGGACTGATTGATGCCCCGATTCTGTGGCTGACCAATCCGGCCTACATGCTGCCCATCTGTATGGTGGTTATTCTGTGGATGAGTTTGGGAATGGGTTTCCTGTCCTTCGTAGCAGGCCTTCAGGGCGTGGACCGCTCCCAGTATGAAGCGGGCTGTATAGACGGCGTGAAGAACCGCTGGCAGGAATTGTGGTTTATTACCCTGCCCAACATGAAGCCCATGCTGATGTTCGGTGCGGTTATGGCTATTACCCAATCCTTTGGGGTGTGCGATGTGACCATGGCCCTCTGTGGCTATCCCAGTACGGACTATGCGGCCCGTACCGTTGTGACCCACCTGTTTGACTATGGTTTTTCCAGATTTGAGATGGGATATGCATCGGCCATTGCGACCATGCTGTTCCTGGTGATGATGCTGTGTAACAAAGCAATTCAAAGTCTGTTGAGAAGAGTAGGAACCTGATATGAGCAAAACGACAAAAGTAGCGACAACTGTAAAGCAACCGAGAACCAGAATTTTAAAGAGAAGGCAGCCCAACCGTTCAAGGGTAGGAGATTTCTTTGTCTATCTCTTCCTGTTGCTCATGGCCGTGGCCATGGTGTTCCCGTTGGTGTATGCGATTGAATCCGCATTAAAGCCGCTGGACGAACTGTTCAAGTTCCCTCCTACCGTCTTTGCGCAGAACCCGACGCTGGATAACTTCTCAGACTTGTTCGTGACGATGGGCAAGTCCTGGGTGACATTCTCCAGATACATATTTAATACGACGTTCATCACGGCAGTAGGAACCTTCGGGCATTTGATCGTTGCGTCCATGGGGGCCTTCGTGTTGGCCAAGTATGAGTTCCCCGGGGGACAGACTTTCTTCAAGATGGTCACGGTGGCCTTGATGTTCAGCGGCTATGTGACCCAGATCCCCAACTATCTGATTATCAATTCCATGGGGTGGATCGACACCTATTGGGCTATCATCATTCCGGCCTTTGCGCTGCCCACCGGATTGTTTCTGATGAAACAGTTCATGGAGGGGTTGCCCACCTCACTGATCGAGGCTGCCAAGATTGACGGAGCCAACGAGTGGAGAGTATTCACCGGTATCGTGATGCCCAATGTTAAGCCCGCCTGGCTGACGCTGATCATTTTTTCCGTGCAGGGCCTTTGGAACAACAGGGCGGCGACTTTCATCTACTCCGAGGAGAAAAAGACATTAGTATATGCATTGCAGCAGATCCAGAGCGGCGGTATCGCCAGAACCGGTCAGTCGGCTGCGGTACAGGTCATCGTGATGGCGGTGCCGATCTGTATCTTCATCCTGTCCGAGAGCCAGATCCTGGAGACAATGGCAAGTTCCGGTTTGAAGGACTAATCGGGTATAAGCGAAGCTGCGGCATGCAGGGGAATAGAGATAGGAACGAGGTGGCGTATGAGAAAGATAATAAAGAGAGTCGGTGTTCTGCTGGCCAGCGCGGTGATGCTGTTGGGTTCCTCCATGACGGTGTGCGCGTCTACTGACGGCGGGCGGTATAGCTACAATTATGATTACTGGGGAGACGTGCAGGGTTCTCCCAATGCCTATGCCGTGACCGGTGTGTATACTTCCGTGGATCTGGGGCTGGATAAGAATCTGTCGAACCCCCAGGGACTGTTTGTTCAGGGCAATACTGTCTATATCTGCGATACGGGCAACAACCGCATTGTGGTGGTGGAACGGGTGGATGCGGAGGGCTTTAAGCTGAAGCAGATTATAGAGGACTTCAAGGGCAATGTGGACGTCAGGACATTTAACGGTCCCACAGACATTGCCGTATCTGATGAAGGGGATCTGTATATTGCCGATAAGGGCAATGGTCGTATCCTGAAACTGGATAGGGATTTGAACTATCTGATGCAGTTTGATAAACCCGTTGACAATACCCTGGATCCCGAACTCACTTTCTCCCCCAGCAAGATTGTTATTGACACGGCGGGCCGGGTATATTGTGTGGCTCAGGGTATCAATAAAGGTCTTATCAAATATGAGAGTGACGGTGTTTTTTCCGGTTTCGTGGGGGCCACCAAAGTTACCTACGATTTTGCGGATTATATCTGGAAGCGTATCGCCACCGAGGAGCAGAAGGCAAAGTTAGAGTCCTTCGTTCCCACAGAGTATGACAATGCCTACATGGATCATGAGGGATTTATCTATGCCTGCACCAGTAATGTGAAGGAGGAGGATGTGGATAATGAGACCGCAGATCCTGTGCGGAAGCTGAACCTGATGGGAAATGACATTCTGGTGCGCAATGGAGAATGGCCTGTATATGGAGATCTGTACTGGGGTAATAATGCAGGATACGACGGCCCTTCCCGCCTGACGGACGTGACGGTGTTTGATAACGATATCTATGTAGCATTGGATCGGAACAGAGGACGTCTTTTCGGCTACAATGATCAGGGACGCATGGTATTTGCTTTCGGAGGCCCGGGCAATATGGACGGCTATTTCCGCTATCCCATTGCCATTGAACATATGGGTTATGACTTGTTGGTACTGGACAGTTTGGACTGCGCTATTACCCTGTTTACTCCTACGGAATTTGGCAGTCTGGTCTACCAGGCCATCGATCTGTTTGACAGCGGTCTGTACGAGGAATCCGGAGAGACCTGGCAGAAGGTTATGGATATCAACGGCAACTATGACTTGGCGTATATCGGCATCGGCCGTTCTCTGCTGCGGCAGGAACGCTACCATGAGGCTATGGAGTATTTTGAACTGAAATACGATGATGAAAATTATTCCAAAGCCTACAAGCAATACCGCAAGGAGTGGGTGGAAGAACATATAGTGATCATCTTCATCGTGGTGTTCGCGGTGCTGGTCATTCCTCTGACCATAGGCAAGGTCAGGAACATCAAGCACGAGATAGATACTGCTGATATCTTTAAAATGTAGACGGAGGCCGTTATGATAGCTTCATTGAAAAAGAAAGAAACTTTTGCGCATTATCTTGCAACTTTAAAGTTTGCCCTGTACTGCATCACCCATCCTCTGGATGGTTTCTGGGATCTCACCCATGAGAAGAGAGGGTCCTATGCGGCTGCGAATACAATTCTGGCGCTCACCCTGCTCCTTCGGGTGATGAAGCTGCGGTACACCAGTTTTATTTTTCTGACGGTATACTGGGAGAACTTGAATATCTTCCTGTATCTGGCCAGTGTGCTCTTTCCCCTGGCGCTCTGGGTGGTGGGAAACTGGGCGCTGACCACGCTGTTTGACGGCAAGGGCAGGTTGGGACAGGTATATATGGCTTCCTGTTATGCCCTGACTCCTTATCCGCTGATTCAGTTTCCGCTGATGATATTCAGCAATTTTGTGACAGTGGATGAGGCGGAGTTCTACATGGTGATCAGCGGCCTTTCGCTGGTTTGGGCTATGGCGTTGATTTTTGCGGCTATGATGCAGATCCATGAGTACTCCCTGGGCAAAAATTTCCTGTTTACCATTGCGTCTCTGTTCGCGATGCTGGTGATGGTATTTATCCTGCTGCTGTTTTTCAGCATGATCTCGCAGGGCGTCTCATATTTCATTTCCCTTGGAAGGGAGATCATGTTCCGATTGTGACGAAAGGCCGGCGGCAATCCTGCCGCCAGAAGCAGATAGAGGATATGTGCTTACTTTGATGGGCAGATGGGAGAAATCAAACCATGTATAGAGACAAAGCGGCAAGAAAAGCAGAATTAAAGGGAGCGCTGATCCGGCAGCTGAAGAACCTGATCGCTCCCGGCATCATCGCATTGATTATTTTGGTCGGTGTGCTGGTTATCATCAACTACAAGGATGAGGAGGAAGAGGAAGAGGTCATCCGTGTTAATGGCTGGGAGGGTGACTCTACCGAAATGGTGCTGGAAAATGAGGAACTCAGGTTTGTAATGGATCCGGCTACCACTCAGTTTACGCTGGAAGTAAAGTCCAGCGGTAAAGTGTGGAGTTCCAATCCGGAAGGTGGGGCTACGGATGCTCTGGCGCTGAGCAATGAGAAGGGCAGACTGCAATCTACTTTGGCGTTGACCTGGAGTAACAGGACCGGTGTGGACGCCCCCTACAATAACTATGATTACAGCATTGCCAAGAGCGTCTATAATATTGAGATGGGCGGGGACTATGTGAAGGTATACTATTCCATCGGCGATACCCAGAAGGAATATATTATACCTCCTGTAATTATAGACGAGAACTTCAACAAGTGGCTGGATCTTATGAGTAAGCAGGACGCCGGGATGGTGAAGGAATACTATAAGAAGTATGATATCAACAAACTGGGCAAGAAGGACGATAAGGAGCAGCTGCTGGCTAATTATCCGATTCTGGCGGACGAGGTTATCTGGGTACTGCGGGACGGAACCAAGGACCATTTGAAAAAGCGTTTTGAGGAATATTTTGAGGCGGCCGGCTACACCATGGAGGATTATCAGGCAGACAAAGAGTTGAATCAGGCAGAGTCCAGCTTTGACAAACCCATATTCAACGTGAATGTGATTTACCGTCTGGACGGTGGTGACCTATTGGTGGAAGTGCCTCTTGGGGAGATAGAGTACAGGGAGAAATACCCGCTTTACAATCTGTCGGTTCTGCCCTTCTTCGGTGCAGGCGGTACCCAGGACCAGGGATTCATGCTGGTGCCGGAGGGCGGCGGCGCATTGATTAACTTCAACAATGGAAAAAGCGCGCAGAACGATTATTATGCCAATATGTATGGCTGGGATATGGGTTTAAACCGTATAGCCATGGTACATAGCACCAGGAATTACTTCAATGTGTTTGGCATCAGTCAGGGAGAGGATTCCTTTATCTGCATTCTGGAGGATGGGGCATCCTATGCTTCCATCAATGCGGATATTGCCGGACGTAAGAACAGCTATAACTATGTTTACCCTGTATACAGCATGGCCCTTCGGGAGAAGTACGATGTGGGCGAGATTGCAGACAGCAGCGTTTATGTCTATCTGAAGGAACTTCCGGAGGGAAGTCTGGTACAGCGGTACAGCTTTATTGACAGCGGCAGTTATGTGGATATGGCCAAGGATTACCAATCCTATCTGTTGGATCGGTATGAAGGCTATATGACCATGAACGATGATACGGAGACACCTGTAGCAGTGGAAATCATGGGCGCTCTGGACAAGGTGAAACAGGTTATGGGCATTCCCATGTCGAGACCTCTGGAATTGACCACCTTTAAGGAGGCATCCGAGATCATCCAGCAGCTGAACAGTGATGGCCTGAACAATATGGCCGTGAAGTTGGTGGGATGGGCCAACGGCGGTTTCCAGCAGAAGATGCTGAACCGGGTGAAACCCCTGTCCGGACTTGGCAGTAAGAAAGATCTGCAGAATATGATCGACACGGCTAAGGGACTGGGCGTAGATGTTTATCTGGACGGTGTGACCCAGTACGCCTTTGACAGTAATATTTTTGACGGCTTTTTTGTCTACTCGGACGCAGCCCGCTTTATCAGCAAAGAGAAGGCGGAACTGTATGAATACAACCCGATTTCCTTTGGACAGTCGGAATGGAAGGGGAAATTCTATCTGCTGCATCCGGATGTGGCTTCGGAAATGGCACAGAATCTGGTGGATGCCGCCGATAAATATGGCACCGGAATTGCCTTCCGTGAGAACGGCAGAGATCTTTCCGGCGACTACTACCGTGATGATGTGCGCAGCAGGCAGGAGGTATTGGAGCAGCAGGCGGGAGAGTTCAAAGCCTTGGCGGACAGCGGCCGAAAGGTCATGATTAACATGGGTAATGACTATGCGGTACCCTATTGTGACATGATTACCAATATGGAGCTGCAGGGCAGCGAATATACCATTCTTGATGCTTATGTGCCTTTCTATCAGATGGCGATCCACGGTTATGTGAATTATTCCGGCGGGTCACTAAACCTGGCAGAGGACACCCAGGATGAACTTCTGCGGAGCGCGGAATACGGCGCGGGACTGCAATTCAATTTGATGAAGGAGACGGCATTTATTCTTCAAAAGACCCTTTACACGGAATATTACGGTTCCGACTATAATGCATGGCATGATAGGCTGGTGGAAACCTATACCAGATACAATGCGGAACTGGGACACATCTTTAACCAAAAGATGACAGGGCATGAGCAAATTACTGCGGATCTGTCCTGCACTATGTACGAGGACGGCACCAGAGTCTATGTCAATTATGGGTATCTGGATCTTACGGCGGAGGATGGAACCGTGGTTCCCGCCAGAGATTACAAGGTGGTTCGGTAGGAATGTGTCAGTTTAGATATTTCGGCATCCGCCCGTCACGGGTGGATGCGGACTTCAAAATAGAAAGGGTTGTAAGAGATGAGGAAACAGAAGAATAAATTAGCGGGTCTTCAGAGACGCAAGGCAATAGCGGGATACATCTTCATAGCGCCTTTCATACTGGGATTTCTGGTGTTCATGGTAAAGCCCTTCTTCCAGTCTTTGTATATGAGTTTCTGCAATGTGGAAGTGGGCGCGGGCAGTTTTAACCCTGTTTTTCAGGGGATTGATAACTATAAAAGAGCCTTTGCCATTGATCCCCAGTTCAGCAGGCTGCTGGTGGAGGAACTTTCCCGCATGGCTGTGGATTCTGTGGCGATCATGGTTTTCAGCTTCTTTGTGGCGCTGATTCTAAACCAGAAGTTCAAAGGAAGGGCATTGGTGAGAGCCATATTTTTCCTGCCCGTTATACTCTCTTCCGGTGTTATACTGGGATTGGAGACGGACAACGCACTGATGGCACAACTTCAGGTGGCTATTGAGGAGACTACCAGCGGCATCAGTATTAGTGGGGCCGTGGAGGAAATACTTCGAACGGCGGGAGTGGGTGTCAGAGCCTTTGAGAAGGTATTTGAGATCATTGACAAGATCTATGATATTGCAATTTCATCGGGCATCCAGATCATTATCTTCCTGTCCGGACTGCAGACCATATCAGCCAGCATGTACGAGGCGGCGGATATTGAGGGCTGTACAAAATGGGAAAGCTTGTGGAAGATTACTTTTCCCATGATCAGTTCCATGTTCCTGGTCAACTGGATTTATACGATCATCGACTTTTGCATGAGGTCGGATAATGAGGTGATCGAGAAGATTACCAAGGTCATGGTGGATGAGATTAATTATGGTTTTTCATCAGCTATGACATGGATATACTTTTTAATAGTGATTGCTGGTGTGGGTATAAGTTCGTTGATTATTTCAAAGGGGGTTTACTATTATGACTAAAGCAGCGGTAAAACGAAAAAATAGTAACTTCTGGGAGAGAAACAGGAAGTCGGACGGCTATCTGCTTAAAAAGGTGACTTTGAATTTTGCGGCAAAAGTGTGTCGGTTTGTTCTGCTCTTTGGTATGTGCTTTATGATTCTGCAGCCGATCTTAAACAAGATCTCGGTTAGTTTCATGGAGGAACAGGACTTATATAATCCTGTGGTAGTTGCCATTCCGGAACATTTTACCACTGAAAACTATGCTATTGCGGCAGAGATTATGGATTACAGCCACAGCGTTGTAAATTCCCTTGTAGTTTCCCTGACCATCGCCATCCTGCAGATTACGGTCTGTACCTTGGTGGGATACGGATTTGCCCGGTTTAATTTTCCGTTTAAGAAATTTTGGTTTGCCTGTGTACTTATGGTGGTGCTGGTGCCTCCACAGACCATTTCCACCTCCCTGTATCTTCATTTCCGATTTTTTGATATCTTGGGCATTTTTAAGGCAATCACAGGTAATACGATTAATCTGAGAGGATCTGTGTTGCCTTATTACCTGATGAGCGCAGGCTGCATGGGGCTGAAGAATGGACTGTACATATATATGATACGTCAATTTTTCCGAAACATTCCCAAAGAGCTGGAAGAGGCGGCTTATGTGGATGGCTGCGGTACACTTAAGACCTTTGTTCAGATCATGCTGCCGGACGCAAAGCCGATCCTTACATCCTGTTTCCTGTTCGCCTTTGTATGGCAGTGGACGGACGGTTTCTACTCCCGGTTGTTCCTGGGGAAGGTGAGTTTGGTCAGTACTTCGCTGTCCACGATTATAGAGGGGCTGGGGGCTTATCTGCAAAGACTACTGGGTTTGTCTCAGACACCTTCAGTGGGATATGCCAACTGCATTTCTTCTACAGGTACGTTGATGATCATAGTTCCGGTACTGGTATTGTATTTGTTTGCTCAAAGGGGATTTGTGGAGAGTCTCAGCAGTTCCGGCATCAAGATGTAAACTATGTTGATGTGTTATGTTGTTATAGTATCCTGGAGTCCGATGCCATCCCGGAAAAGATATTGTGGCATCGGAGTCAACCCGGGGTTCTATATAGATTAAAGGAGGATATGAAAATGAAAAGTAAAATCGCAAAGAAAGTAATCGCTGCGTCTCTGGCAACGGTAATGACCGTGGGCCTGGCAGCATGTGGCAATGAGCCCGCGCCTACAACAGGCAGCGACACCCCCAGCAGCACTGAGGAACAGTCCACTCCCGAAGAGTCTTCTTCCGAGGAGCAGTCCGCTCCCGAAGAGTCTTCTTCTGAGGAGGAGGTCAGCCCTTATACCGTTCTGACAGATGAGAATGGCAATGTATATGACCTGGGCGGCATGGAGATCATCATTCGTAACTGGTGGTCGTCTGCTGAACCCGCTGAACCTGTTAACGATTATGAGGAAGCCCGCGACGAGTACCGCGAGTGGATTCAGGAGACTTATAACTTTACCTTAAAGGAGCAGGCTATCTCTGACTGGGGCAGCGCTCCTCAGGACTTTGTGGACTATGCTTCCACCGGCGGCGACGAGAACTATATCTTTGTTGTGCGTGAGGCTGCCCCCACCACCGCCGCTATTGATTCCGGTCTGATGTACGATCTGGCCACTCTTGACTGCCTGGATTTCTCCGAGGCGAAGTGGCTGGGCGATGCCGGTGTACACAAGCTGATGAGCCGAGGCGATTCCTCTTACGCTATGTATGCGGGTGACACCGAGCCCAGAGGCGGTATGTATTTCAACAAGAGACTGCTGGAGGATGCCGGTATTGATCCCAACAAGCCTTATGAGCTGCAGGAGGCCGGAGAGTGGACATGGGATGCTCTGGTTGAAATGTGTGCTCAGGTGCAGAGGGATCTGGACAACGATGGTGTGATCGATGTATACGCTCTGACCCAGAATGACGGATCTTTCCTCAGCTATGCAGTATACTCTAACTTCAGTGACTTTGTAGGCATGGAGAACGGCGAGTATGTATACAAGCTGGAGAGCGATGAGACCGTTGAGGCTCTGAACTGGGCGGTGGATACTCTGAACCAGTATAAGCTGCCTTATCCTGAGGGGGCTGAGTGGAACTACTTTGAGCAGGCGTTCCTGAACGGCGAAGCAGTATTCTGTATGGATGATGCTTATAAGGCCGGTGGTGCGTTCTCCACCATGGAAGATGATTTCGGCTTTGTATGCTTCCCTAAGGGACCCAAGGCTTCCGATTATCAGAATGTTTATGCCAACAACCCGGTGGTTATCCCTGCCTGCTATGATGCAGACAAGGCTTGGAAGCTGGCGTTTGCTTACAATCTGTGGACCGATCCCGTTCCCGGCTATGAAGATTACGAGGCATGGAGACCTGGTTATAACAAGAACTTCCGCGATACCGAGTCTGTGGACTACACCATTACCCGCATGATGACCAATGGCCGTCTGACCTATCATGGACTGATTGCCAACCTGGATATCGGTAATGATCTGCTTTACAGCCTGTTGGATGGTACCAGCGTATCCGAGCATATCGAGAAGATCAGGGATACCTGGCAGGCTTACATTGCTGAGAGCAACAGCAGATAGTTTTGGATTGACAATTTACAACTGAAAACAGCTAAGAAGTAATAAAAGGGTGGTGTTTTTCCGGGCATCGCCCTTTTTTTAAGAACAAGTCCATTGGCTGTGTGGAAACGAGATTTAGAGGAGGAATATTATTATGACGCAATCTGTAAAAAATCCGATTATGCCGGGGTTTCACCCGGATCCTTCCATCTGTGCGGTAGGAGAGGACTACTATCTGGTGAATTCTACATTTGCCTACTTTCCCGGCCTGCCGGTGCTGCACAGCAAAGATCTGGTGCATTGGGAACAGATCGGAAACGTAATGGACCGCTCTTCCCAGCTGCCTCTTGACAACGCGGGGCATTCCCAGGGTCTATTTGCCCCCACGATCCGCTACCATGCGGGTACCTTTTATGTGATCTGTACCAATGTGTCCCATGGAGGCAATTATGTGGTCACAGCCGAAAACCCGGAAGGTCCCTGGTCCGAGCCTCATTATCTGGAAGGGGCAGGAGGTATTGATCCCAGCCTGTTCTTTGACACAGACGGCAGATGTTATTATATCGGCACCCATCCCAATCCGGAGGGCTGCAGATACGATGGAGACTGGTATATCTGGATCCAGGAACTGGATCTGAATACCTGGAAACTGAAGGGGGAGTCCAAAGACGTATGGAACGGCGCCATGCGGGGGGTACATTGGCCGGAAGGACCTCATCTGTACAGGATCGGAGAGTACTACTATATCCTTCATGCAGAGGGAGGCACCGGGCCGGAACATGCGGTGAGTGTATGTCGGAGCCGGGATATCTGGGGCCCTTATGAGAACAATTTCTGCAATCCCATTCTGACGCACAGACATCTGGGGCAGGCATATCCTGTAAAGTACGTAGGCCATGGGGATTTATTTGAAACTCCGGCGGGGGAGTGGTACATGACCATGCTGGCCGTGCGTCCCCTGGAAGGCTATACCACCATGGGCAGAGAGACTTTTCTGGCGAAGGTGACCTGGGAGAATGACTGGCCGGTGGTCAATGTGGGTGAGGGTCAACTGACGGATCAGGTGGAGGTGTCTTTGCCGGAATGGAAGCCGGAGCAGGATCCCAACAGCCATACCAGCCGCAGCAGAGGGCGGAACGCGGCGCCGGGCAGCGACAGGCATTATGACTTTGCCGGGATGGAAGCCCTGGGGGACGAATTCCTTTATCTGCGTAACCCGGACCTGTCCTGCTATAATCTGGAATCCGGAAAGGGCTTGTATCTTACGGCAACATCTGTTACACTGAAGGAGCAGAAAAGCCCCAGTTTTGTGGGGATTCGTCAGCAGCACCATGCATTCCGTGCGGAAGCCTCTCTGATACCAAAGGAATTATCTAAGGAGGCTGACGGCGGAGAGGGCGCCGACTGCCCGGGCAATGTCTGCGGCAATGACGCAAACCTTGCCTGCTGTGCCGGTCTGGTACTGCTTCAAAGCAATTCCTATCATCTGAGGCTGGAAACAGAGCAGGGGAAGCTGCAGGCTGTGCTGTGCCGTAAGGGAGAGGATACTGTGGTCGGCTCCGTGCCGCTGCCGGCAGTGCAGCCGGGGGAGGCTGTTACACTCTATCTGCAGATTGAGGGGCTTAAGGCAACGGCGGGTTATATCTGCGGCAATGCGGACTGCCCTGTGGCGGAGGACGTGGATATCCGCTGTCTTTCCACCGAGGTGGCGGGAGGTTTTGTGGGATGCACCGCCGGGATATACGCCGTGAACCTGGAAGGCACGAAGGAGAGCCGCGTGTTGTTTACCGGTTTAACATACCGGCATATGGAAGTATAGGACGAATGGCCTTTTTCCTCAAAGCGTACGATGGAGGTTTACTATGGAAGTCAATTTTCACCTGCCTGGCCTGCGCCAGAATTATCCTGTGAATATGCTGGTTCTCAGCATGTTGAAACTAAAGCCCGATTGGTTTCGGGAAGGGGTGCGGGTCGCCTCCTTCTTTGGGGAGTTTCCCACTTCGCTTTGGAACGGAGGAAGGCCCTCCAATTATGACCAGTGTGACGCCTCTTTTGTTCAAAATGTGGTAAAAAATATTAATGCCCAGGGCGTGCCGGTGCGCTATACTTATACCAATATGCTGCTCACCTATGAGGATCTGTCGGACCCTTATTGTAATTTCTGTATGCAGGTGGCAGACAACGGCATGAATGAAGTAATGGTCTTTTCCCCTGTTTTGGAGAAATATATCCGGGACAAATATCCCGGCTATAAGCTGAACAGTTCCACCTGTAAAGAAATCCGGGACATTGCCCAGGTTAATGAAGAGCTGGAAAAGGATTATTATCTGGTGGTACTGGATTATAACTTCAATAATCGGTTTGAGGAATTGGCCGGGATCCGGGATAAGGCCCGTTGTGAAATCCTGGTGAATCCCGTGTGTACGCCTGACTGCCCCAGAAGAGGGGAGCATTACCGGAATGTGGCCAGAAACCAGCGCACACTGCTGGAGAATCGGGGACTGCCCAAGGAGCAGCAGAAACCTCTGGAACACTGGTACTGTGAGTACGGGGAATACAACTGTATCCATACGATCAGGAATTACAGCACCTATGTTTCCCCGGAGGACATCTGGGAAAAGTATGTGCCCATGGGATTCAATCATTTTAAGATCGAGGGCAGAACCGCCAATATCTTTTCTCTTGTGGAGACCTATACCCATTACCTGATTCGTCCGGAGAAGCAGGGGGAGGCGAGGATCCTGCTGCTGAACAATCTGGTGAGCAGCAAAGTCCTCACCGTGAACCATCCCCGGCCGGGCCGCTGGCCCTAATGTGGTCGGTACACTGGAGGGACGGCAGGCTTGGGATGCGCCGGAAAAGGTGGGCGGATCGGGAGCGAAGCGGTGGGCGGATCAGGAGCGCACCAGAAAAGGAGACAGGACATGGCGGCAAAAGAAGTTTACTGGCATCTGCCTGGTTTTTGCTACTTCAGACTTTTAAATCAGGTTATAATGAATATGATGAAAGACTATCCCGACAGGTTCCGGGAGGGATACCGCATCGGTTCCGTGTACGGGACTTTTCCCGGTGCGATTTGGAACGGAGGCAGGGTCTCCTTTGGTCTGACCTGTAAACGGGATATGGAGAAAATCCTGAATCTTTATAACAGCAGAGGGATTCCCGTGCGTTTTACCTGGACCAATTCCCTGTTGGAGGAAAAGCATGTATACGATACTTACTGTAACCTGATCATGGAGTTGGGGGATAACGGTTTGAATCAGGTACTGGTCAACACGCCGGTGCTGGAGGAGTATATCCGCAGGGAGTATCCGCGGTATCCGCTGATTTCCTCCACTACCAAGAGAATTACGGTTCTGGAGAGTCTGCAGGCAGAACTGGACAAAGACTATTATCTGGTGGTGCTGGATTATGATTTAAACCATGACGAAAGCGTACTGGAGGCCATCGCGCCCCAAGCCGGGCGGGTGGAGATCCTGGTCAATGAGGTGTGCTATCCCGGTTGCGCCATGCGTGCAGAGCATTACCGACAGCAGTCCGAACTGCAGCTTGCATATGACATTCACACGGGATTTCCCTGTCCCAATCAGTCGACTCCCCGCAGTTTCGCGGAATGCATGGAAAGGCCGGCTTTTATCACCAATGAGCAGATCGGCGGCTATATTGACAGAGGCTTTTGCAATTTCAAGATTGCAGGGCGGGGTATGCCCCAGGACTATGTGGAAGAATCCTACCTCTATTTCCTGGTGAAGGAGGAGCACAGAGATTTTATCCGCGGTAAAATTGACGGCTTGCTGGCCCAGTTTAAAGCGGCGCAACAGGGCACAGGACATAAAAAATTCATATAAATTCCAAGAGGAAACTCTTGTCAAATCTCAGGGTTTATCGTATAGTAGAGTTAGGGAGTTGTGAACATATGAGATTTGGGAGGAAGGATAATGACAAAAGCTGAGATTTTGAAGAGAGAAATATTGAGACAGTATCGCAGTGTGCGTCAGTTCGCCTTGGAGATGAATATCCCGTATAGTACTCTTGTAACAGCATTGGAACGTGGCATTGAAGGAATGGCTTATGGAACTGTGATCAAGATGTGTGACAAGTTAAGTTTGAACCCTGTGGATTTCACTTCGCTGGAGAGGGATGCTTCTCTGGGAGCGCAGCTGTTGGAAAACAGGGTGATGCAGTACTATGTGAAGCTGAACCAGGCAGGCCGGGACAAGGTGCTGGAATTGATGGATGATTTTGTCCAGATTGACAAGTATAGGCAGAAGAGCAAGAAAAAGCCTTGAATAAGCGATAAAAACAGGCAGGTGGTTTACGGATGTAAATCACCTGCCATATTATTAGCAATAACCGTTGAAAATCATGCCGCTGTACGCGCTGGACATATAAGGGTTGGCGTAATTATGCCCCGGATTCTTGTAGGCCACAATGGTCTGGTCCACATACTGCATGGGATTCAGAGAAATCTGGCTGCTTTTACGCAGCAGCATATTGGAGAAATCTCTCAGGGTATGGAAGCTATCGGTCACGTCTTCCGAACTGACAACCGTACTGCCCAGCTTGGAACGGTCAACGGCCAGCGTGCCGTCCTCCTGGCTGGTCACCCCCATGGCTTTGAGGGAATCCCGGTACATGGAAATGATTTTGTTCATCTCCCGTACCACATGTTTGGTGCGGGGCTGGAAATCCAGCCGGCTGCCGGCTCCCTTCAAAAACCGATTGTAGCCCTCCGTCAGCTGTACCACATTGTCCGTCAGTGATTCCACATTGGTCTTGAGACCGATGGTCACGGGCCGGCCCTCAGGGCTCACACTTTTCAGGTTAATATCGTATTTCTTCTCGTAGGTAAAGGTATTAGAGGCCGTGGAACAGGCTTCTCCGTTGATGGTGAAACGTGCATTGGACGCCGGACGGCTGACATAGTCAATCCCCAGGTAATTTACGGCGCCCTTGGCCTTGCTGGTATGCTCGTCGCTGATGCGGAAAATCTCTGTCCTGCCGGTGGCAAGCCCCGTAGCTTCGGACTCCAAAACCAGGGAACTGCGTCCGGTGGCGTCCTGCACCCTGGCCCTGAGACCGATGTCGGAATTGGTGATCAGGCGTGCCAGCCGTTCCTGTAGGTCACGATTGGATTCACCGTCCCCCAGAGTGAACTGAAACTCATAGTTCATATCGTTGATGCTCACATCAAAGGAGTAAGTGTCGGGGGACAGTCCCACCTTTCCCGTGGGCAGGAAATTGCCCATGTTTTCCTGCGGGACAGCCAGTTCCTGAATCTCCAGCGAGATGGAAGAACCATCTTCACCGGGGGCGCGATCGCCCACAAAGGTGGCGGCAGCGATGTCGGGATCCGAGGAAAAAGCGGTTTTTTTGCTAAGGAGATCTGCTTCCTCCAGCCCCCCCAGGGATGCGATTGTATTGTGCAGATCCCGGGCACCCTCCTTGAGCCCTATTGCAAACTGCTGTATATCCTGCCTCTTGATGGGAAGGTACCAGGGCGCGTCTTTATTCAATTTTACAATGGAATTGTAAACGGCACGAAGTTCACTCCGCTTGTGCGTGTCATAGCGGGATACATTGGACGGCGCATACGCGGTCATATAGTGATTGTGCATGGTATTGAGAATAGCACTCATTGTCCCGCCCCCTTTCTTCCGTGAAATAAGCCAGACATTTATTCGATCTTGTGGAAAATTAGTGTATTATCAACAAATCCGTTTATTGATAAGGCATACAGTTTCCCACTTTCATGTGTCTAGTTTATCATATGTAATAAGTAGAAGCAAGTGCTTTTTTTACAAAAATTTCATAATTTGGTTGTCTTTTTTTCCCATATTTGATATGATTTAAACAGCGGTATTGTGGCCGGCGAACAATTTATTGGAGGGTATACCGAAGCGCAGCGCAAGTGGGATTGCGATGCGCGGGAAAGGAGAAAAAATGGCAAAAAAGCGCAACATTATCGTAGGGCAGTCAGGCGGCCCCACGGCAGTCATCAATTCCAGCCTGGCGGGCGTCTATAAGACAGCCCGGGAGAGGGGATTTCACAAAGTTTACGGGATGCTTCACGGCATCCAGGGATTCCTGGATGAGCAGTACGTGGACTTGTCCACTCAGATTCACTCGGACATGGACATTGAACTTCTGAAGAGAACGCCCTCGGCATTTCTGGGTTCCTGTCGGTATAAGCTGCCGGAGATTCATGAGAATTCCCAGATATATGAGAAGATATTTCAGATATTGGATAAGCTGGAGATTGAAGCGTTTATCTACATCGGCGGCAACGACTCCATGGACACCATCAAGAAGCTATCCGATTACGCAATTGTAAAAGGACACAGCCAGAAGTTTCTGGGCGTGCCCAAGACCATTGACAATGATCTGGCGTTGACGGATCATACGCCGGGCTTTGGAAGCGCCGCCAAATATATTGCCGCCTCCACCAAGGAGATTATCCGGGATGCTTTGGGGCTGACCTATAACGACCGGTCCACCATTACCATTCTGGAGATCATGGGACGTAACGCAGGATGGCTCACCGGTGCCACCGCCCTTGCCAGGACGGAGGAGTGCGAAGGTCCCGATCTGATCTATCTGCCGGAGGTGGTATTTGACATTGATAAGTTCCGCAAGACCACAGAGGAACTGCTTCGGAAAAAGAAATCCGTGGTGATTGCCGTATCCGAGGGGATCAAGCTGGCTGACGGCAGGTATGTGTGCGAACTGTCAGGCGGTGCGGGATATGTGGATGCATTCGGCCATAAGCAGCTCCAGGGTACTGCCGCTTACCTGGCAGGGTATCTGGGGGCGGAAATCGGCTGCAAGACCCGCAGCATTGAGTATTCCACCCTGCAGAGAAGCGCTTCCCATATGGCTTCCCGGGTGGATGTGGACGAGGCGTTTATGGTGGGCGGCGCAGCCGTAAAGGCGGCGGACGAAGGAGATACGGGCAAGATGGTGGTGATCGACCGTGTGGCGGACGATCCCTATATGAGCGCCGCCGGCATCTATGACGTACACCGCATTGCCAACAATGAGAAGCTGGTGCCCCGTTCCTGGATGAACCGGGAAGGCAACTATGTGACCGAGGAGTTCATCAATTATATCGAGCCTCTGATTCAGGGGGATTATCAGCCGTTTATGGTAAACGGCCTGCCCCAGCATCTGGTGCTTAAGAAAAAGTAACTTCATATCCTGTGATTTTACAGCCAGGGGGCTGCTGCAAAATGCTGCTTATTTACAATATTTGGATGAAACTTTTGTGGTTTCATACCATATTTTGTAAATAGTGGCTATTATGCGGCAGCCCCTTGGAATTTTTTATTTTGTGGCATATTTCTCTCTTGCAATACCAGAACATATGTGCTATATTAATACCAAACATACGTTCCTTGCGGGAGGGGAGAACAAGCCTTATGGAGATGTTGGAAGTTACAGGGGATAAGTTGCATATGCCGGGTATGGGTAATGGGGAAGAGAGCGGGCCGATCCGTGCGCCGGGGGCGGTGATAGACGGCAATTCCATGGGGCTTATGGAAAAACTGGGGATACTGACAGACAGCGCTAAATATGACGTGGCCTGTACCAGCAGCGGAGTGGATCGCAGGGGCAATGGCCGGGATCTGGGCAATTGTGTCAAGGCCGGGATCTGCCACAGTTTTTCCAGTGATGGCAGATGTATCTCTCTGCTGAAGATCCTGATGACCAACGAGTGTATCTATGACTGCAAATATTGCGTCAACAGGAAATCCAATGATGTGCCTCGGGCCACTTTTACGCCGGATGAGATCTGCAGGCTGACGATAGAATTCTACCGGCGCAATTATATAGAAGGATTGTTTTTGAGCTCCGGCATCTTCGAGAGTCCCCTGCGGACCATGGAACTGCTCTACCGCACCCTGTATCTGCTGCGGAACAAGTATCGGTTCAACGGCTATGTGCACGTGAAGGCCATTCCCGGCGCTCCCCCCGAACTGATCCAGATGACGGGATTCCTGGCGGACCGCATGAGTGTAAACCTGGAACTGCCCACGGCGGAAGGCTTGCGGGAACTGGCGCCCAACAAGCACCGGCGGAATATTCTGGCTCCCATGCGCCAGATCCAGAACGGGATCCGGGCCAATCAGTACGATCTCACGGTGTATCACCATGCCCCGAAATTCGTGGCGGGAGGGCAGTCCACCCAGATGATCATCGGGGCCACGGGGGAGAGTGACTATCAGATTCTGCATGTGGCGGAAAGCCTGTACCAGCGTTTTGACTTAAAACGGGTGTTCTATTCCGCCTTTGTGAAGGTCAATGAGGACAAGGCTTTGCCTGCACTGCCCGGGGGACCGCCTCTGAAGAGAGAGCATCGTCTGTACCAGGCGGACTGGCTGCTGCGTTTCTATGGCTTCCAGGCCCGGGAACTGCTGGACGAGAAAAGGCCCTTTTTCAACATTCTTCTGGATCCCAAGGAGGATTGGGCGGTGCGGCATCTGGAGCAGTTTCCCGTGGAGGTTAACCGGGCGCCCTACGAGCGGTTGCTGCGGGTTCCGGGGATCGGCGTGCGCAGCGCGCAGCGCATCGTGGCAGCCCGCCGCAGTGCCAGACTGCGTTTTGAGGATTTGAAGCGGATTGGGGTGGTAATGAAAAGGGCGCTCTACTTTATTACCTGCGGTGGCCGGATGATGTATCCCACCAGGCTGGAAGAGGACTATATCGTGCGGAACCTGACCAGCGAAAAGGATAGGGTGCAGTTTGGCAGCGACGGTATGAGTTACCGTCAGATGAGCCTTTTTGACGATGGACAGTACAGCCTGCAGCCGGATCCCGGGGATGTTTACAGGGCAGTGACGGGGCAGATATAAGTATGCCCCGACAGATTGCCGAATCATGGCATATAGCATAAGGAAAGAGGATAATATGCGTGTCTATCAATGTGAGGACAGCCTGGAGGGGGTCTGTACAGCCATATACCGGGCTTATGAGGATCATGCGCAGCATGAGGATACTTGGATCAGGGTGGATCGGGAACTGATACTCTTTGGGGAATATATTCCGGTGGAAACGGATATCCAACGGGCGGAGAAGGTACTGCGGACCTTGCGCAGGCGCTTTGGACAGGAGGATTATGAGTCCCTGTGCCTGGCACTGGCCACGCCGGATCCGGAAAAGGCCCAGGCCGTGTATCGGACGGTGGTATATGGACTTCAGGCCGCACCGCTGCCCGGGCATCTGCTGGACCATCAGACAAATTCCCATGTGCTTCAGACCTTTCGGCTGGCCAAACAGGCCAGCAGGGAATGCACCCGGTTATTACAGTTTTTGCGCTTCCGGGAACTGGACCGGGGAATCCTGTATGGGGAGAATAACCCCAAGAGCCATGTGCTGCCATATGTGATGGTGCATTTCGCGGACCGCTTTCCCCAGGAAGATTTTGCCATAAGAGATATTGGCAGGGGACTGCTTGGCGTTCATCCTGCAGGGGGAGAGTGGTATCTCACGGACAGCCAGGCGCTGATTCAGGCCCTTGGACAGGCGGGTTATTCCGCCTGTGAAATGGCATATGAGGAACTCTTCCGATACTTTTGTCATAAGATTGCCATCCGGGAGCGGCGCAATATAGGACTACAGAACCAGATGATGCCCAAGCGTTTCCAAAAATACACAATAGAATTTGCCAACAGTCCCTAAAATTGTTAAAATCGACAATTTACATTTGACTTTGCATATAGTATTGTATATCCAACATGAAAACGGTTTCCGTCCCACGTCCTGCGGCGTGGTATGATCGAGAAAAGGAGGATGCAATATGGTAAGGCAGATCAAACTTACACAGGATCAGGTTCAGAAATTTGTCAGTGTGACGTCCAAATGTGATTTCGATATTGACATCTATTATAACAGATATATAGTGGATGCCAAATCATTCCTTGGAGTGTACGGATTGGATTTTTCCAAGTCGCTGGCGGTGTCCTATGAGGGATATAACCAGGAACTGGAGGAGTTGCTGGGCGATCTGGCAGTGGCCTGCTGACAGGCCCGGGAAGTCTGAGAATTTATGGATTTAAGAGCGAAGGGACTGTTGCTTTGATGTGATGGTCCCTTTTCTGTTGCTCTGCGCATTTTCTGCCGTTTCGGAATTGTGTTCCCTGATAAAATAAATTATAATGAATGATAAGGGAAAGGGGCTGGTCTGCTTCTGCGAAAATAGAGTAGGGCAGGGTTTGACGGATGTAGATATACTTGCAGGAGAGTAAAACAAAGAGATGCCCGAGGATATGGACTGGCGGCTTTGGCAATAGGGAAGAGGAGATCGGAGGAAGAAAAGAATGAAACATTTTTGGGAGGCAGCAATTCCTTCCGGCAGCGGCGAGGGAGAGATATGACATCCGGCAAGGATCATGCGGGCAGGGAAGAGACCGCAGCGGAGAAACAGGAGGAGATCACAGAGGAAATCCGAATCTCTGTCAGAGAACTGGTGGAGTTTATCATGCGCAGCGGAGATATAGATAACAGGCATCATGCGTCCCCGGATCAGGCCATGCAGGAGGGGGGGCGTATTCACCGCATGATTCAGCGACGGATGGGCAGTGAGTACCAGGCTGAAGTGGCGCTGCGATACATGCATCCGACGGAGGACTACCGCCTGGTGCTGGAGGGCCGGGCCGACGGCATTATAGATCAGCCGCAGGGCGTGACTGTGGATGAGATCAAGGGGACTTACCGGGAACTGGCCTATATGAAAGGCCCCGTGCCGGTACATCTGGCCCAGGCCAAGGTCTATGCGGCCATGCTCCTGCATACGCTCCGGGCCAGGGAACTGGCGGAAATCCATGTGCAGATGACTTATTGTCATATGGAGACCGAGGAGATCCGCTATTTCCGCTATAGCTTTACCGCCCGGGAGATTCAGGAGTGGTTTGGAGAGCTGATCCGTTCTTATTTGAAATGGGCGGATTACCAATTCAGGTGGAAGAAGAGCAGAGACGCCGCCATAAGGCAGATGGCGTTTCCCTTCCCTTACAGGGAGGGGCAGAAGGAATTGGTAACTTATGTGTACCAGACCATTTACCATGAGAAAAAGCTGTTTTTGGAAGCCCCTACCGGCGTGGGTAAAACCATATCCGCAGTGTTTCCGGCGTTGAAGGCCATGGAGCGGGGGATGGGGCAGAAATTGTTTTATCTGACAGCTAAGACCATCACCAGGACGGTGGCTGAGAATACTTTCGCTCTGCTGCGGGAGAAGGGATTAAGTTTTAAGAGTGTGATTTTAACCGCTAAGGAAAAAACCTGTTTTATGGAGGAGACAGAGTGTAATCCGGAATATTGCCCTTATGCCAGGGGGCATTACGACCGAATCAACGAGGCCATCTATGATCTGCTGACTCACGAAGAGAGTTTCAGCCGGGAGAATGTGGAGAAATATGCAGAGGAGCACCAGGTCTGTCCCTTCGAAATGTGTCTGGACATGAGTCTGTTTGCAGACGGCATTATCTGTGATTACAATTATCTGTTTGATCCCCATGTGTACCTGAAGCGCTTTTTTGGGGAAGGCGTCAGGGGAAATTACCTGTTTTTGATTGACGAAGCTCACAATCTGCTGGAGCGGGGGCGGGAAATGTACAGTGCCGTCATTGTCAAAGAGGATATACTGGCGCTGAAAAACAGCCTGCAAAAACTGCAGATGGCGGAGGGCCGGAAAAAAGGCGCCGGAAAGCAGAACCGGGAATCCGGAGAATCAGATATCCTTCTTTCGGAAAAGGAGAGCGCAGATATGACGGAGGCCGTGGATACAGCGTGGCGGCAGGGCGCCGGAAAGAGTGTGCTGGTATCCAGGGGATTTGCCGCCCGGATGATCCGTCAATTGGAGAACTGCAACAAAGAAATGCTGGCGCTGAAACGGGCATGTGAAGAGTGTCAGGTGGTGGAACAGATTGATACTCTTACTTCTCTGCTTTTGCATCTCCAGGGCACCATCGAGTCCTATCTGGAGGAACAGGAGCAGGAGGCCCTGCCCCAGCGGGAGGAAGTACTGGAATTCTACTTCAACCTGGTGCATTTTCTGGAAATCTACGAGTTGCTGGACGAAAAATATGTGAAATATACGCAGTTGTGTGAGGACGGCACTTTCCTGCTCAAACTTTTCTGTGTGGATCCCTCCAACAATCTGCGGGAATGCATGAAGCGGGGCAGAAGCACCATTCTATTTTCGGCTACTTTTCTGCCCATTCAGTACTATAAGGCATTGCTGGGAGGAGAAGAATCCGATTACGAGGTCTATGCCAACTCAGTGTTCAATCCCGAAAAGCGGGCGCTGCTGATCGCGGAGGATGTAACCAGCAAGTATACCAGGCGTTCCGAGGAGGAATTTCACAGGATAGCCGGGTATATAGACGAGATTGTGAAAAACCGTCATGGAAACTACATGGTGTTTTGCCCTTCCTATGCCTTTATGCGGGAGATATATGGGCGGTATCTGGAGCATTTCTCGGATGATAATAAGGAATGCCTTATACAGTCTGAATATATGAGTGAGGGAGACCGGGAGGCTTTTCTGGCCAGATTTGAGGGCAATGAGGATTGCGACCTGGACGCGTCCATCTGTATGGATATTGAGATCGAGGAAGAAAAGACGCTGATTGCTTTCTGTGTCCTGGGCGGTATTTTCAGCGAAGGCATAGATTTGAAAGAGGACAGCCTGATCGGGGCTATCATTGTGGGAACCGGTATTCCCCAGGTGTGCTATGAGAGGGAATTGTTAAAGAAGTATTTTAATGACAGCGGTCAGAACGGTTTTGATTATGCTTACCGTTATCCGGGGCTGAACAAGGTGCTGCAGGCAGCCGGGCGGGTGATTCGCACAGAGGCGGATATAGGCGTTGTAGCCCTGCTGGATGAGCGCTTCTTACAATATGCCTATCTTCGTATGTTCCCAAGGGAATGGGCCAATTTTGAGCGGGTAAGCTATTCCAGCATTTCCAGGCGGGTGGAACGATTCTGGGATTCGTGGTTGTAGATGCAAATCATAACATATGGCAATAGCAAAAAAAGACTCTGCATTTGCAGGGTTCTTTTTTTGGGGGCTTGACTCTTCTCTTCTTAAAAAATTATGTAAACCAAATGGATGTTTGGATAAATAGTATGCAAGCAATATGACATGTAATTTTTGCAATTTTGACGCCTAAAATATGGATGGTGACAGAGGTGTATATGTGGATAACTATGTGGAAACGGTGGATTAATTTCCCAGAAGGCCGTAAATATGACAAATATTTCAATTTTTGTGTCGAACTCTCTTTTTGCATGTAAAATTGCAGAAATAAAAATAAGAACTGAACCAGTCAATTAGATTATGTAAAATTGTGGGAGGAATAATTGCTCTTATCTTGCAATTCCGGGTGAAACATGATACTTTATAGATACATAAATGGAGATTCCCCTTCCCATGCGCATTGCTGTTCCCTTGTGGGGGAATGCTGATGTTATGCATGCAAGGTAAGCTGGAGGTATTTATGAAAGTACTGATATTGTCCACAGGTACGGGAGAAGGACATAATTCGGCAGGCAAGGCAGTGTTGGAGCAATTCCGAAAGAGAGGGATTCCCTGTGAAATGGCAGATGTGCTGGGATTCGCTTCGGAAAGGGCGGCCAGCTATGGGAAGCGGATTTATGTCTGGAGCACCGTGAAGGCCACAAAAGTATTCAAAGGGGCGTATAAGGCCGGGAGAGCCATCACATCCTCCCGACGGAAGTCGCCTGTGTATTATGCCAACGCGCTCTATGCGGAAAAGCTGTACCACTATATAGTTGACAATGGTTATGACACGATTGTCATGCCTCATCTTTTCCCTGCGGAAGCGCTGACGTACATGCTTCGCAAACACGGGTGTCGGCCCGATATCCGCACTTATTTCGTGGGCACGGATTACACCTGTATCCCCTTTACGGAAGAGACGGAGGCGGACTACTATTTTATAGCCCATGAGGAATTGACAGAAGAATATGCGAAAAAGGGAATTGCCCCGGAGAAGCTGGTTCCCACAGGCATCCCGGTGTCGGACCGCTTTCGCAGTCTTCCCTCCCGAGAGGAGGCCAGAGAGTCTCTGGGTATGAACCCGGAGGGGCATTGCATCCTGGTAATGACAGGCAGCATGGGGTACGGCAAGATCGAGAATCTGGTGCGGGCGCTGGTGTCCGGGATGGACGGAGGAGACAATGTCTATATTCTGGGAGGTTCCAACGAAAAACTAAAGGCCAGGCTGCGTGAGGCATATCGGGAGGATCCCCGGGTGCGGGTTCTGGATTACACGGACAGGACGGCGGAATATCTTGCGGCGGCGGATTTGCTGTTTACAAAGCCCGGCGGACTTACTTCCACGGAAGCGGCGGTGGCTGGGATTCCCCTGGCCCACACCAGGCCCATACCGGGGTGCGAGGACTGTAACCAGGCATTTTATAATGCTCATGGTATGTCCCTCAGTGCGGATTCCGAGGAGAAACTTGTGGAGGCGGCCATGGAACTGCTGTCGCAGCCGAAGGCCTGCAGACAGATGATCGAGAGGCAGCATCAGGTGATCAACGGGAATGCCGCAAGGGATATCTGCGATTTTATCCTGCGGCAGGGCGGGGAGGAAGAGGAGACGGGGCTTCGGCGGCGTTAACCACCAAAGACCCGGATATGCGGAAAGAGGAAATTATGATAGGGCATCAAATTGTAATGGTTATAGTGGGAATCCTGTGCGGTAGTGTTTTGTTTAGCAGATATCTTCCCAAATGGATCAAAAAAGTGGATGTTGTGGCGCTCAGTGACGACCACAATCCCGGGACGGCCAATGCCATGCAGCATGCGGGCATCCCGGTGGGAATCCTGTGCCTGTTGGGAGATATTTTCAAAGGGGTTCTTCCCATGCATATGGCGCTGCGGCTGGGCCTGGAGAGTGGCTGCCTGTTTCCCCTGATCATGGCGGGGCCCGTGCTGGGCCATGCCTATTCTCTGTTTCACAGGGGCAGAGGGGGAAAAGCCATCGCAGTATCTTTTGGGGTATTGATCGGCCTGATGCCCATTCACACGGAACCTGTTTTCGCGCTGTGCAGTATCTATCTGTTCTTTTCACTGGTGGTGCGGATCCGGCCTCACACCCGGAGGACGCGGATCACTTACAGCCTGTTGGCTCTGAGTTCTCTGTATATGCTTTATGCCCAGTGGATTCCCTGGCAGGTCTGTGGGGGAATCTTGATGCTCTCCTGTGTGGTGGTGCACAAAAACAGCCTGCGGCAGCAGGCCATGGAACTGCAGGCAGCCGGAGAGACAGAAAAAACCACCACAGTTTCCGCATAATTAGTGAAGTAATTGATATGCCAAGATATCTGAAGAAACTCGGGAAGCGGATGCTTTCTGCAAGCAGCTGCCGATACAGCATCGGAGACTGACAATGGGGATGCCTTTGAGATGACGAATGAGGCCGGAACAGTGTAAGAGCAGTGTCCCGGACTTTTAACGGGGAATTTGCCGGAGGATTGCGGGAATCTGCCGGGAATATGGAGAGGAAGGATTTAGGATGAACAGAGGTAAATGGAACAGAGGCAGAAGGAATAAAGGGAATCAGAATGATCCCAGTAAACTGCCGGAAAATTTTCTGTCAATACTAAGCTACAGAGGTATGGCTGGTTTAAAAAGCGTATTTCAAACCTGCAGCCTGGAGGCGACCCTCAGTTATGGACAGACTGCTGTCTTCTATGCACATAGAATGTCGGAGAGAATGATGCGGTGGTTGGTAGAGCAGGGAGCCAACATCAATGCAGTGGATCAATGGGGAAGAACGTCCCTGCATAATATTATATCCCATCTTGCCTTTGAAGATCAGCTTGAGACGGTGGATTTATTGATACGTCTCGGTGCGGACATCCATGCGGTTACGCCTGATGGGGACACGCCTCTCCATTATGCGGCGCAATGGGGACATCTTTCGATTGTGGAAAAGCTGGTGGAAAACAACGGAGATATTTATGCCCCAAATAAACGGGGCCAGATCCCGATGGAGTACATGATGGCCAGAGCCAATAACAGCAATATCTGCCAGATTCTTCCCGTTGCAGAATACTTTCTTGCTTTGGGGGTTCCCATTACGGATACCATGCGTCAGTCTGTCAGGCAATTGGCGAAATTTTTCGCATTTTACCGTTCGGATTTTAATAAAGCACGCCTGGCGGAAACAGAAGAGGCCCTGCAGTGTCTGTTGGAAATATTTGGAGTTCCGGCGCCGCCTCCCAAGCGTTTTTATGATGGGAAGGCGAAGATCATTGCAGCCCCGGGAAGCTGGCAGGAGCAGTTTGAAGAACTGTATCTGTGGATACTTACCCCGCCATTAACAGAAAAGGCAGGGACCGTGCAGGGGGAACTGCTCCGCGTATCGGGTTCGGTCTGCAGTCTGGTTCTGGACGGTTTTGTGACGGATTGGGCGGAATTCCCCACAAGGGTCAAGCTCTATTACATCCCTCATTTTTTACGTAAGGGCAATCCTCTTTTAAGAGAAGAGATCAGGGAGGCAAAGCGTGTCATACGGGAACTGATCCGTGAGGAAAAAATATTGCGTCCTGAGAAATTATGTGAATTAACCGTTTCCTGGATACGGAAAAATCCGGACCCCATTCCCCTTGGAAGAACCTTTTATGACTGATGACAGAGCAGCGGAAACCTTGAAGAGGGTGTCGCAAAATCATCAAATTAGATGATTGAGCCGCATCCTCTTTTTTATACCCCGAATTCTGCCTTTTTCTTCATTGTTTTCAGAAAGGGAACCCGGATTCAGCTGCGCGTTCCTCCTGTGATTCGGTGCTTTCTGGTCAGGCAGCAGCAAAATCTTTGTCCTGAAATGAAAAGTAAGGTCAAAAAGGGGATTGACAATACATATTATATGTCGTATAGTATGTTCAGAAGCAATATTATATGGCATATAATATTGTATGGACAAACAAAATGCTTTTGCCGTGAGGGCAGAAGAGGAACCCCAAGCGTTACAACCTCCGGGGTGCACGGTATCATAATCGGGTATCGGGTATCGGGTATCGGGTATCGGGTATCGGGTATCGGGTATCGGGTATCGGGTATCGGGTATCGGGCTCTGGCTTCAGGCATCGGCCACCAGGCCGGCCGGAAAAAGAATCAGGGCCCTGTGAGCAGGAGGGAAAATGCGGAACTTAATGCAGGAAAGGAAAAGAGCATGATATTTAATACGGGTGCGGCTCTATTGGATGCCATCGTGCTGGCGGTGGTATCAAAGGAGCCGGAAGGGACATATGGGTATAAGATCACCCAGGATGTGCGTCAGGTAATAGACCTGTCGGAATCCACGTTGTATCCGGTGCTGCGTCGTCTGCAAAAGGACGATTGCCTGGAGGTATATGACAGGGAATGCGCAGGACGTAACAGGCGTTATTATAAGGTGACCAGCAGTGGCTGGGCGCAGCTGCGGCTGTATGAAGGCGAGTGGCGCAGTTATTCGGACAAAATCACTTCGCTGTTTGAGGGAAGAGGCTGAATCAGAAATCGGCTTTTAAAATATAGGAGAGACCCCGGTACAGTGGGGCGGGAAGGATGAATATGAATAAATTTGATTTTATGGGGCAATTAGAGTGTTTGCTGCAAAATATATCCGAACAGGAGAGACAGGAGGCTCTGCAGTACTACGGGGATTACTTTGACGATGCAGGGCCGGAGAACGAGCAGGCAGTAATAGAGGCTTTGGGCAATCCCGCACGGGTGGCGGAAAATATCAAGAGGGATCTGTATGGGGCAGGCTATGGGGATGGCTGCAAGAATCGCAAGCCTGTCACTGGCAGGGAACTTACCGAGTATGGTACAGATATTGAAGAGCCCGCGGAGAATGAGGGCCAGAATGGGACAGAGCAGGGCAATGTAGCACAGAGCACTGTAGCACAGAGTGCTACGGCGCAGGGTATTGCAGAACAGAGTATTGCGGCTCCGAGCATGGAAGCCCAGGGCACAGCAGACCATAGTACAGCGGTACAAGGCATAGAGGCTCAGAGTACTGCGGCCCAGGGCATGGAAGCTCAAGGCACTGCGGCCCAGAGCACAGCAGCCCAGGGTACTGCAGCCCAGAATACAGCGGAACAGGGCACAGCAGCCCAGAATCCAACGCCTCAGGGCACGGCAGCGTATAATACAGCGGAACAGAGCGCTATGTCCCAGAGGACAGCGGCAGAAAGCATGGCAGCACGAGGCACTGCGGCACAAAGTACTGCTGCACAAGGAATAACGGCATATGGCACGTCATCTCACGGCATCCCCGGAACTGGCGCGGCCGCCGCGGCCGTTACAACGCCCTGGCAAGGGGTGTCCCAGCCGGCGGCTCCCTGGAACTATGGGAAACAGGATTCCCGGGGCAAATCAGGAAAAACCGGGAAGGAGCCATTGTCCGGAGGCATTATTGCGCTGATCGTAATCCTCTGTATTATCTGTCTTCCGGTGGCTGTAGGCCTGCTGGGGGGATTGGTGGGACTTCTCGCCGGAGTGGCGGGGGTCATATTGGGCTTGCTGGCCGCCTGGTTCTGCATGATTCTGGGATTTGGCGTGGCCGCACTGATATGCATTATCGCAGGCCTCTTTGTTGCCGTTGGAGGTGTAGTGGGGCTGGGGCTCCATCCCATGGCCGGGTTAGGGCTGATCGGGGGAGGATTAATGGCAGTGGGGATAGGAATCTTTTTCCTGATCTTGACAGTGGCTATGGCGGGTGTGGCTACCCCGGCCATTTTCCGCGGAATCGGTCGTTTATTATCCAGGAAAAAGAAGAAAGCGTAAAGGGAAAGTACTTATCTTAATATAAATACAGTGTCTGCCATGACAGCGTCGCATAACGGGTGTGTGGAAATATTTGGATTTCGGAGGCGGGAAATTCCCGCCGGAGCGGGGCGCCGAAAGGGCGGATGCACAATCCATTACAGAAAGGCAAGGAGATTATGAAAAAATTTATGAAATTCTGTTTTGTGCTGGCTTTGGTACTGATTATTGTGGGAGGTATGTTCTACATGCTGGGCAGGAGGGCCGGCGGCAGACAGGATATGAATGATTTGCTGAAAGAAATCGGCGGAGATTGGGTGGATTTTGACTGGGAGGATCATATTGATTTTGCGGGTTATGAGATTGACGATGCCTCTATGTTCAGTGAAAGCTATGCTGTTTGGAAAGGGGATGTGGAAAGGCAGATGGTCGTCCAGGGGAGCGTCGGGGAGCTGAATCTGGAGATTGGCGGCAGCATGATAGAAATCAAGGATTCTTCTGACGGAAATATCTATATCGAAGGCGAGAGCGTGGGCAAGATGCAGGCCTATGTGGAGGGAGATGTGTTGTATATCAAATCCGTGCGTCCTGCCAATTTGGCGGATGAGATTAAAAACAGTTCCATTATACTGTACCTGCCCGAAGAATGCTCTCTGAGACGTTTGGACCTGTCCCTGGGAGCCGGACAGCTGAAGCTGAAAAACAGGGTGGTGGAGGATATGGAAGTGTCTGTGGGAGCCGGACAGCTGCTGCTGACAGATGTGACGCTGAATACCCTGGAAGTTTCCCTGGGGGCAGGGGAACTGCGCGCTCAGGACGTGACGGTACTCTCTCTGGACGCATCTATCGATATGGGCAATATGGACTTTACCGGTGCCATCAACGAGAGCGCAGAGATCAGCTGCTCCATGGGGAATGTGAACATGGATCTGGAGGGGAACCAGGAAGATTTTAATTTCCAGTTGAATTGTGTGGCGGGCAATATGGAAATCGACGGAGAACGATTTTCCGGAGCGGCGATGGACCGCTATATAGACAATGGAGCGGCCAAATATATGGAGATCAACTGCTCCATGGGAAATGTGGATATTAAGTTCTGACAAAACGCGCTGAGGCCGGGGATTCTGCCCTTGCCTCAGCGCGTTTTTCTCTGTTTGGTTTTGCACGCCGCCCAAAGTGCAAATAGCGGCTGTTATTCCATGTCTGATTTTTCCGGCGTCACCTGGATGAAGAGCCCGGCTTTTCTCAAAGCTGGCCGCAGTGCCAGGTAGAAGATGCTGGCGGCGATGACGGCCACCACCGCGTTCACGGCTGTGGTGACGGTGGCCATCTTTGCCAGAGTGGCGGATAATTCCTGGGGAATTCCCAGCAGGTACATCTTATAGAAATATCCCACCAGCGGATCAGCCACCATATTAAAGCCCATGCCGCAGAGGCAGGCAAGTATGGTAACACCTGTTATATATTTCCTGGAATGGGTGCGGCTCAATTGGAAAATAACGTGTGCTATCAAACCTACAATAAGGCCGATGCACAGCTTTAACAGGAAAGTCTTGGGAGCGCTGGTCACATAGGCGGTGGTCAGGTCTCCGATGGTCATGCCGATGGCGCCTGCCAGTCCGCCCCAGAAGCCGCCCAGCAGCAGTGCCGCCAGCACACAGAACACATTGCCGAAGTGGAACGCCGTCTTTCCCGGTCCCACGGGGATGTCGATCTTGAACACGGCGAAGCCGATGTAACAGAGGGCCGCCATCAGGCCCGCCATAGCCAGTCGCTTTATGTTTTCCCGGTTTTTCACCGTGCCAACCAGAGCGTTATACAATCCCTTGGCCATCAGCAGCAGAGAGAAAAACAGGACGGTAAGGCTGTAAGAATAGGGCCGCTCCTGGCTCAGTTTCAAATCTTTAAGCTGTGTCTGACGTGCTTTCAGGGCTTCCAGATCTCCGGCAGCTTCTCCGGCTTCAACGGATTTGATCATGGCCTTGACTTCGGACAGTTCGCTGCCGGTCTCCAGGGACGCGGCGTAGCTGCTGCCATGGGCGTAGACGGCGAAGACGACGGCCCCGGCCAGCAGCACAGCGCCGATGATCAGCAGGATATAGCTTTTCTTTCTTGTTTCAGATGTATTATGGTTTTGTTCTTTTTTCATATGATATTCCCTCACATTCTGCCGCATCTGCGGCAATTTTCCCTGATCAGATGGATTGCTCTCTATTTTACACAAAAGTGGATATTCTAAAAGTGCCAAAATAAAACTTTTTTACCAGTCCAGTTTTTGCCAGAGATGTGATACAATAATAAATATGGCTTGAGTCAGGCCCTGGAACTACCAACCAGCGGTTGAATCTCCCCAAATCAACCAGTGGCTTGTGTACAAACCCTCCAGGCAGGCATATCGTGAAAGCGAAAGGAGAAAACACGATGAATCAGACAGAAATCGGAAAATTTATTACCAAATGCAGAAAGGAGAAGAAATTGACGCAGGCGCAGTTGGCGGAAAAGCTGAACATTACGGACAGAGCCGTATCCAAATGGGAGACGGGGAAAAGTATGCCCGACTCTTCCGTTATGCTGGAACTCTGCGATATTCTGGGAATTACCGTAAACGAGTTGCTGAGCGGAGAGAAAATTGAGTTGCCGAATGGGGAGGAAATGGATATGGAGCTTTATGAAAAGAAGGTGGATGAAAATCTGATTGCTTTAAAGAAAAAAGACGAGAACAGCAGAACTAAGAACAGAGTGGCGGCCGTTGTTTTCTCGTTCTCACTTTTAATCGGCCTGGTGGTATGTCTGATCTGCGATCTGGCCATAACAGGCGGTTTGACCTGGTCCCTGATTCCGGCCAGTTCCATTATCTTTGCATGGGCCGTTTCCATTCCCGGCATAATAGGGGGGAAAAGGGGAATAATGGGGAGCCTGATTGCTTTGAGCGTTTTTACGGTTCCTTACTTATATCTGCTGAGCCGCATCCTGGATGTAAAGGGGGTATTTTCGCTGGGAGCGGTGATGGCAGTGATCGCCATTGTGTTTCTGTGGATTGGGGCAGCGGTATTCCGGGGCCTGGGAAAAAGCCGGATGCCGGCCGCTCTGGGATTTACCTTTCTGTTGGGTATCCCGCTCTTATTTATCATCAACGGAGTATTGTCCAAAATGATTGCGGAGCCTGTCCTTGACCTTTGGGATGTGCTGATCGTTTTTATACTGCTGATATTGGCATTTGTCTCCTTTGTCTGGGGCGGCTACGGAAAAAAGAATAAGAAATCCCAAGAAACTCTTGACAAAAGTCCCGCCGCTGATTTAAGATAATACGCAGAAAAAGGCGATGACGAAGAGGAGTAGGGTTGACCCCTTGCCAGAGAGAACGGCCGTGCGCTGGAAGGTCGTTTGAAGGAAAGCATCCTGAAGGTAGCTTCCGAGCCGGTTCCTGAAAATGGGAGCGCCGCGCCCCAAAGCGTCGGCACGGATCGGACTGTGTCACAGGACGGGCCGGAGATCTGCCCCCGGAGTCCGGGCAGACAGTAGGGAAACACGGTTTATCCCCGTTAGCGGATAGGGCTTTGAAAGAAGTCACGAAGACAGGCGCCGTGAGACGTCTGTGAACAAAGGTGGTAACGCGCGACAGCGCCCTTTGCAGGCCGGGAGGTCTGCAAAGGGTTTTTTTGTGCGGCCGGATCCCCAATCAGAGAGGAGAAAAGCTATGGGCAGAGAGTTGGCCAAGACCTATGACCCCAAGGGCATAGAGGACAGACTGTATCAAAAGTGGATGGAGAAAAAATATTTTCACGCGGAGGTGGACCATAGCCGGACACCCTTCACCATCGTGATCCCTCCCCCGAATATCACCGGACAGCTGCATATGGGACATGCGCTGGACAACACCATGCAGGATATTCTTATCCGTTTTAAGCGGATGCAGGGTTATAATGCCCTGTGGCAGCCGGGCACGGACCATGCCTCCATCGCCACGGAAGTGAAGATTATCGAAAAGCTGAAGGAAGAGGGCATCGACAAGCATGACCTGGGGCGGGAGAAATTTCTGGAGCGGGCCTGGGAATGGAAAAAAGAGTATGGCGGGCGTATTGTTTCCCAGCTTAAGAAGATGGGTTCTTCCTGCGACTGGGACAGGGAGCGCTTCACCATGGACGAAGGCTGCAACAGGGCCGTTACGGATGTGTTCGTGAAAATGCATGAGAAAGGCTATATCTACAAGGGTTCCCGGATTATCAACTGGTGCCCGGTGTGCAACACTTCCATTTCCGATGCGGAAGTGATATATCAGGAGCAGGCGGGGCATCTCTGGCATATCAAATACCCGGTGATAAACCAGGACGGTACCCCCAGCGACACGGAGTTTCTCACCTTTGCCACCACTCGTCCCGAGACCATGCTGGGAGATACGGCGGTGGCCATCCATCCCGAGGACGAGCGGTATGCGCATCTGATCGGAAAAAGCGTGCTGCTGCCCATTGTAAACCGGGTGATTCCCGTGGTCACCGACAATTATGTGGACCGGGAGTTTGGAACCGGTGTGGTGAAAATCACCCCGGCCCATGATCCCAACGACTTTGAGGTGGGCAAGCGTCATAATCTGCCCATTGTCAATGTGATGAACGACGATGCCACCATCAACGAAAACGGGGGCGTCTATGCGGGTATGGACCGCTATGAAGCCAGAAAAGCCATTGTGGCGGAACTGGAGAGTATGGGCCTGCTGGTGAAGATCGAGGACTATTCCCACAATGTGGGCGCCCATGACCGCTGCAAGACCACCATTGAACCCCTAGTGAAAGAACAGTGGTTTGTAAAGATGGAGGAACTGATCAAGCCTGCAGTGGAAGCCGTGAAAAAGGGCGAGATCCGGCTGATTCCGGAGCGCATGGAGAAAACTTACTACAACTGGACCGACAATATCCGGGACTGGTGTATCAGCCGCCAGCTTTGGTGGGGCCATCGGATTCCGGCCTACTACTGCGACAAGTGCGGGGAGGTGACAGTGGCCGGGGAGAGGCCGGAACGCTGTCCCAAGTGCGGCCATGAACATCTGACCCAGGATCCGGACACTCTGGACACCTGGTTTTCCTCGGCCCTGTGGCCCTTCGAGACCCTGGGATGGCCGGAGCAGACGGAAGATCTGAAGTATTTTTATCCCACGGATGTGTTGGTGACGGGCTATGACATCATCTTTTTCTGGGTCATCCGCATGATCTTTTCGGGATATGAGCAGATGGGGGAGAAACCCTTTAAGACCGTGCTGTTCCACGGTCTGGTGCGGGACGGCCAGGGCCGCAAGATGAGCAAGTCCCTGGGCAATGGCATCGACCCCCTGGAGATCATTGAGCAATACGGCGCGGATGCTTTGCGCCTGACGCTGATTACCGGCAATGCTCCCGGCAACGACATGCGTTTCTATTATGAAAGGGTGGAGAACAGCCGCAATTTTGCCAATAAGGTGTGGAATGCTTCCCGTTTTATCATGATGAATATGGAGGACAAGGAAGTAACGGAGCCCGGAGCGGCAGATCTGGAGCCTGCGGACAGATGGATTCTGTCAAAGCTGAATACCCTGGTCAGAGAAGTGACCGACAATATGGAGAATTTTGAACTGGGGATCGCGGTGCAGAAGGTGTATGATTTCATCTGGGACGAATTCTGCGATTGGTATATTGAGATGGTGAAGCCCCGTTTGTATAACACGGATGACGCCGCCGGCCAGAATGCGGCTCTGTGGACTCTGCGGACTGTTTTGATTGACGCTTTGAAACTTCTGCATCCCTATATGCCCTTTATCACGGAGGAGATTTTCTGCAGCCTGCAGAGTTACGGCTCTCAGAGTGACGCGAAGGACTGCGGGGAATCTATCATGGTCAGCAGCTGGCCGGTGTATCGGGAGGATCGCCGTTTTGAAGCCCAGGAGAAGGCCATCGAGACCATCAAGGAGGCCGTGCGGGGCATCCGGGGCGTGCGCAATGACATGAACGTGCCCCCCAGCCGCAAAGCCGGCGTATTCGTGGTCAGCGAGGATCGGAATATCCTGCAGATCTTTACCGAGGGCAGACTGTTTTTCGCCTCCCTGGCCTACGCCGGCGAGGTGGTGATGCAGGAGGATAAGACGGGGATTCCGGAGGATGCGGTGTCTGTGGTGATTCCCGGCGCTACCCTGTATATCCCCTTCGCAGAACTGGTGGATATCGCCCAGGAAGTGGAGCGCCTGAAAAAGGAGGAGAAACGCCTGCAGGGAGAGCTGGCCCGGGTAAACGGTATGTTGAGCAATGAAAAATTCCTTTCCAAGGCTCCGGAGGCCAAGATTCTGGAGGAGAAGGAGAAACTGGCAAAATACACCCAGATGATGGAGCAGGTGAAATCGCGTCTGCAGCAGTTGTGTTAGGGCAGTATAATGGGGGAGTTCGCGGCAGGGCTGTGAGCTCCCCCCTGCATGGACAGGGAATTGCTCCGGGAGATAGGGAGAATCATTTATGAAGAGACAGCAGATCACAACTTATGAGCAGGCAGTGGAATATATTATGAATATTCCCAGATTTACCACCAAAAACACCCCGGAGGATACCCGGCAATTTCTGAGCCGCCTGGGAGAGCCGGACGCAGGCCTGCGCATTCTGCATGTGGCGGGGACCAACGGCAAGGGCTCGGTCTGTGCCTATCTGCGCAGCGTGCTGGAGGCGGCGGGAAAAAAGGTGGCGGTGTTTACTTCTCCTCATCTGGTGGATGTGCGGGAACGCTTTTTGATCGGAGGAGAGATGATCAGCCGGGAAGCGTTTCTGGAGGTCTTTCTGCGGGTCTATGAAGAATTGGACTGGAAGGCCCTGGAGGCGGGAGAGGGCTATCATCCCACTTTTTTTGAGTATCTGTTTTTCATGGCCATGCTGGCCTTTTCGCAGGCGGGGCCGGATTACTGCGTGCTGGAGACGGGGCTGGGCGGCAGGCTGGACGCCACCAATGCCGTGACGCACAAGGAATTGGCCGTCATCACCCATATCAGCCTGGATCATGTGGAATATCTGGGTCACACCCTGGCCGCCATAGCCGGGGAGAAGGCCGGGATCATCCGGGAAGGGGTTCCTGTGGTCTATGCGGAAACCTGTGAAGAAGTGGCGCAGGTGATCCGGGAGCGGGCGCGGCTTTTGTCGGCGGAGCGGTATCCCGTGTCGAGAATTGACTACAGATTCTCAAAAATCAGGAATAAAAACATTGATTTTTCTTATATTTCCCGTTATTATGGTAGTATCAGCTTAACGCTCCCTACGTTTGCCGGATATCAGGTGGAGAATTGCAGTCTGGCGCTGCGCGCCCTGGAGGTGCTGGCGGAGAAAGAGAGAGAGAGGGCGGCGGAGGGGACAGGCTTTCAGGGTACGCCTCTGGAACTCACCCCGGAAAGGGTGGAAAAGGGGGTATCTGCCTGCTTTTGGCCCGGCCGCATGGAAGAAGTGCTGCCGGAGGTCTATGTGGACGGCGCTCACAACGAGGACGGCGTCAGGGCTTTTCTGGAATCTGTGGCGGCGGATGGGCATGAGGGCGGCAGGCATCTGCTCTTTGCCGCGGCGGCGGACAAGGACTATCCCGCCATGCTGCGCCGGATTGTGGACAGCGGTCTGTTTGAAAGGCTGTGCATAGCCTCCATGGAGAACCATAGAAGGGCTGCGCCGGATCTTCTGGAGCAGGCCCTGGCGGATTGCCCCGGCTTTGGCGGTTCCGCCCTTCAGATCACCCGTTACGGCACTGTGCCGGAAGCGCTGCGGGACATGCTGGCAAAGCGGGAATCCCGGGAGACATGCAGGATCTATATTGCCGGCTCGTTGTATCTGGTAGGAGAAGTGAAAGCGGCGCTGGGGCAGGGTGGATGCGGAATCTGAGACGGCATCTGCCTCCAAGGCGCGGAGTTTAATATAGAAAGGTATAGCAGGATGATTAATTTTGAAGAAGAACTGAAGAAATTCCGTCCCAGCCTTGAGGTGGAGGATGCGGAGGAATCCATATACAACCAGGACCTGACCGATATGGCCGACCTGTTGGTAAGGATGCTCCAGGAGGTCCAGGAGACAGAAGAACAGTGATGTCGTAAGATAAGCGGGAGGAACAGGATGTTTTGTTATAACTGTGGATGCCACTTGTCTGCGCATGACTATTGTACTTCATGCGGCGCGGACGTGGCTTTATATAAAAGAATCATGGTTTTGTCCAACCTGTTTTATAATGAAGGGCTGGCCAGGGCGGGACTGAGGGACCTCACCGGTGCCGTCACCAGCCTGCGGCAGAGCCTGAAGTTCAATAAGAACAATATAGAGGCCCGCAATCTGCTGGGCCTGGTGTACTTTGAGATGGGGGAGACGGTAGCGGCCCTCAGCGAGTGGGTCATCAGCAAAAATACCCGCCCGGAAAAAAACATTGCGGACGACTATATCAATATGATCCAGGCCAGTGCATCCCGCCTGGACGCCATCAACCAGACCATCAAGAAATACAATCAGGCGCTGGTATATTGCAGGCAGGACAGCAAGGACCTGGCGATCATCCAGCTGCGCAAGGTGCTGTCCCTGAACCCGAAGTTTATCCGGGCCCACCAGCTGCTGGCCCTGCTGTATATGGACGGAGAGCAGTGGGATAAGGCGAAGCGGGAGTTGGTCAAGTGCGCGGACATGGACCGCAACAACATCCAGACCCTCACCTATATGCGGGAGGTGGATCGGATGCTGGCCCCGGATGAGACGGGCAGGATCAGCCGCCGCAAGGAGGACGCCGTGCGTTTCCAGACGGAAAACGAATTGTTGATCCAGCCGGTGAACGTGAAAGAGCCCAGGCGCAGCGGGGTGGGTACATTGCTCAATATCGCGCTGGGGCTGGTCATGGGTGTGGCCGCCATGTATTTTCTGGTAGTGCCCTCGGTGCGCACCAATGTGATCAACGACGCCCAGCAGAAAATAAACGAGATTTCCAACGAAAGCGATGCCAAGAACAATACCATTACGGATCTGCAGAACCAAATCAAGGAAATAGAGCAGAAAATGGGCGATCTGCAGGGAGAACTGGATGGATACGCGGGCACGGACGGTACGCTGCAGTCCATGGATCAGCTTCTGGCAGCCGCCGGCCAGTATATCAACGCCATGCAGTATGGGGAGGCCAGCGCGGAGAGGGGCCAGTATTTCCAGCAGACGGCGGATATGCTGGACCAGATCAGGGACAATGTGGTGCTGGAGGAGGCGTCCGAATCTTTCCAAAACCTGTATCGGCTGCTGATGGGAAGCATCGGCCCTTATATGAGTGTGACCTATTACAATACCGGGAACGCTTCGTTCCTGGCCGGAAACTATGAGGAGGCTATTCCCGTTCTGGAGAAATCGGTGGCTTATAACCCGGAAAACGGGGATCCCTATTATGCCTTGGGACGCTCTTACCGGGAGGTGGGCCGCAATGAAGAGGCTCTTACAGCCCTGGAGAAATTCGTGGAGATGTTACCTCTGAGAGATCGCGCCGTCACAGCGAGGCGGATTATCCAGGAGATAAAGGCGGAGCAGGCCGCCCAGTAAACTACCTTCTGAAAAATGTGCATAAGATACCAAGGAAGAGAACATATCCACAAAGATGTGTTCTCTTTTTATGCAAAAAATGTCGAAAAAAGGCGAAGAGAACAGGCATTGCAGGGAATATGCGGGACATAAAACAGGAGGGTAAGAGGAATGGAGGACTTTCAAATCATCGACAACTGCCTCATGGTCAGGCTGCCGGAGGAGGTGGATCATCACAAATCCACCTACATTTGCGAAAAAGCGGACAGCTACATACTGCGGGAGGAGGTGGAAAATGTAGTATTTGACTTTGAGGAGACCCGGTTCATGGATTCCTCGGGAATTGGCATTATTATGGGAAGATATAAGAAGATCGCCTGTTTCGGGGGCAAGGTGTTCGCCATCCATGCGGACCCTCAGATTCGCAGGATCTTGTGTGTGTCGGGCCTGAACAGGCTGATTGAGGTTATGGACTAGGGTGCAGGGCCCGGAAATCATAGAGAAAAGAGGAGCAGATATATGACAGCAGAAAAACAGTTGCAGCAAAACAGCGGCGTAACCGAGAGGTTGCCCTGGAAGAACGAGATGAACATGGAATTTGACGCAGTATCCCTCAACGAGAGTTTTGCCAGAGTGTCGGTAGCCGCCTTTGTGGCCCATTTAAATCCCACGATGGACGAGGTGGCGGATATCAAGACCGCGGTATCAGAGGCCGTGACCAATGCCATCATCCACGGCTACGACAATGTGTACGGATATGGTAAACACGGCAACAACCAGCCGGCCTATCTGATCATCCACCCCGGGAAGGTGTATCTGCGCTGCTGTCTGGAACGGGACGTGCTGCAGATCGAGGTGGAGGATCACGGCAAGGGGATGGAGAATGTGGAACAGGCCATGGAACCCCTGTATACCACCAAGCCCGAGTATGACCGTTCCGGCATGGGTTTTGCCTTCATGGAGGCTTTCATGGACGAACTGGAGGTACATAGCAGGCCGGGGCAGGGCACCCTGGTGCGGATGGTGAAGAAGCTGGGCACTTATCCCCTGATTGAGGAGAGGAACTGAGAAAAGGGGAAAGTGTGAGAAGAACTTCTACAAGAAGTTCTAAATCTCACACGGAAGAATTGCAAAAGAAGCAATTCTTCTCATTGAATGTGTGTGCCGCTGCGGGAGGATTCGCGGCATGCGGGAAGGAATTTATGGAAGATGTATCAGTGCTGATTGCAAAGTCACAGGCAGGTGATAAAGAGGCGAGAGAGGTACTGATAGAGAAAAATCTGGGATTGGTGCACACCATTGTCCGGCGTTTCCTGGGCAGGGGGGTGGAGCCGGAGGACCTGTTTCAGATCGGAACAATCGGACTGATGAAAGCGGTGGACAAGTTTGACCTGTCCTACGATGTGAAATTTTCTACCTATGCGGTGCCCATGATCACGGGAGAGATCAAGCGTTTTCTGCGGGACGACGGACCGGTGAAAGTATCCAGGACGCTGAAGGAGCGGGCTATGAAAGTGAGGACGGCCAGAGCCCGGCTGCAGGGGGAACTGGGCAGGGATCCCAGGCTGGAGGAGATCGCCCTGGAGACGGGAATCCAGCCGGAGGACATCATTATGGCCATGGAATCGGAGACCCGGGTGGAGTCCATCTACTCCTCCGTGTATCAGGATGATGGCAGTGAGGTCTATCTGGTGGATAAGGTGGCGGCGGGGCCGGGGGGCTGCGGCAGCGTCAGCACAGGCAGCCAGGACCCGGAGAAAGAAAGCCTGATCAACCATCTGCTGCTCCAGCAGCTTCTGGCCACCCTGAAGGAACAGGAGAGGCAGCTGATTGTGCTGCGATATTACCGTAACCACACGCAGACGGAGGTGGCTTCCATCCTGGGCATCAGCCAGGTGCAGGTAAGCCGCCTGGAAAAAAAGATTCTGCTGCATATGCGCGAACTGGCGGTGGAATAAAAAGGATCCTTAAAAAATCATAAATTTTAGGTATTCTCTCTTCCCAATCCACATAAATTCGATTATAGTAGAAGTGCGGCAAGTTTCCCCTGGGGATGCCCGATGAAACGGACAGATGGAATAAGGCAGGATTGCACGGAAAGATGGGAGTACGGGATGAGCGAAGAGAATAAGACAGATAGACAGTCGATAAAATCACAGAGTTCTTATGAGGAAGAGAGCAGGCTGCGCAGGAAGCGCCTGCGGAGAAAGACCACCATCTCTTATGTGGTGGGGCTGGGGATGGCTTTTGGCGGGCTGTTTTTGGTAATGATGCTCGCCATAGCGGTATATTCCTGGATCGATGGAAAGACAGGCGAGACGGATGCGCTGCTGCAGCAGACTCTGGGCAATGCCCAGGCGGCGGGACTATATACCCAGGAGGAGTTGGACCGGCAGGTGGCGGAGGCCGTGGCCCGGGCCCAGGCGGAAAATGCACAGGCCCTGGAGGCTGCGGTAAACAACCGGCAGGAGGAGATTCTGGGGGAGATCCGGGTACAGCTGGCGGACGGCCAGTCCACGCTGGAGACACTGCGTCCCCTGTATCCCGATGATGTGGTGCTGGTCAGCGGCGGCAAGTACCATTTTGTGCCCATCCGCAGGGATCTGGCGCAGCACGGTTATCTGCAGGAGAATCTGCAGGTGTTGGAGAACGGCCGCTTCCAGTATATGGAGAACGGTCAGGTAGTGTCCCATATGGGAATCGACGTGTCCAAGTACCAGGGGAAGATAGACTGGGAAAAAGTGGCAGCGGACGGCGTGGAATTTGTGTTCCTGCGGCTGGGCCTGCGGGGCTACGAAAGCGGCAAGCTGGTGGAGGACGAAACCTTCCAGGCCAATATCCAGGGGGCTCTGGCCCATGGCATTAAAGTGGGGGTGTATTTCTTCTCACAGGCCATCACCGTAGAGGAGGCCATAGAGGAGGCCAATTTCGTGCTGGAGCGGATCGCCCCTTACAAGATCGAGTGTCCGGTAGTCTTTGACGTGGAGAAAGTGAACAGCAGCACGGCCAGAATGAATCAGTTGACGCCTCAGCAGCGCACGGATGTGACCATTGCTTTTCTGGACACCATTCATGCCGCCGGCTACAAGCCCATGTTCTACCACAATATGGAGACGGCTTTGCTTCTGCTGGAACTGGACCGGCTGGAAGGGTATGAGCGCTGGTTTGCCTACTATGGGGAAGAACTGTATTATCCCTATGCCTACGGCGTGTGGCAGTACACCGAGAAAGGCCGTGTCAATGGTATCGGCGGAGAAGTGGATATGAACATAGCCTTTAAGATGTGGGAGTAGTACGGACGCTTTACCGGGAAATCGGTAGAAATGAATATAAAATCAGGAGGGTTATCTGCCTTTTCCAGGCAGATAACCCTCCTGATTTTATTGATTTTTTCTATGGATAAAAATGTGTTCGAAACGGTTTTAATATGTTTTTTCTATAACCTTTTATAATTGAGTAAGTGCTTTGACATAAGGTGAATTTTGGACAAAATCATATTGACATATTTTATAACATGTCTTACGATAATATAAAAGAATTTTATATTATATGAGGTATATATACTGTGGGGCAGCTTTTGTCCATAAGAGGGTGCAGGTTATATTGGATGAATATAATACGAAAGGGGAAAAGTGTATGAAGCGTATTCGAAAGTTATTAGTTTTTTTGCTGGCTTTAGCAGTATTAAGTAGCAGTCCGATAGTTTATGTAAGTGCATCTGAAAACCAAGTCAAGGGCACAACTGCTCCTGCCGACCAGCTTGTAAATATTGGAACTGCTAGTGTTACCTTTAAATTTATTTATTCAGATGGAAGCAGCGCAAAACTTGCTATGGTAATTAATCATAACACCAGTGAATATTCTATGCCTAATCCACCCACTTCACATTTTTCAGGTGATACATGTTATGCGTCAATCGTTTTAGAGCATAAGATTACTGGGGAGAAAGTTACACTTAGTGCATGGTGTGATATTTACGGACAGACCGGCTGATCTGATATTCCATTCATCCAATATAGCTGTTTATAACAGGGCAACATGTATCTTTTATGTTGCTCTGTATTATTAAAAGGCAATACAACAAGGAGAAGAAGGTGCGAAAAGGAAAAAACAGAATAACTGTTTTGCTGCTTTTATTGATTGTTTTTATGGTAGAATTGTTGGTATCCTGTGGCAGAGACAGGAGTACAGACATTCCTGTAAAAGATTTTGGCATGGATTATTCTCAACAGCAGGATTTTTCTTCAACCGTGCAGGTGGTTTGCAATGCAAACAGCGCATGGTTCATCAATGCCGTAAAAGATGCTCCGATATATAAATGGACTCCACAGACTTTAGGAAAGGAGAGGGAACAGATTGAGTGGCAATCCGAAGAGGGAAACTATGACCTTATAAGCATTGCGGAATGCCAGGGAGCACTTTATGCACATATGAGAAATTGTGAGGACAATATGCTTGAGATTCGCAAATTTGGCGTTGACGGGAATTGGACCAGTGTCATGTCCCTTACTGTAGAAAATTGGGATGATTATGCGGTAATGGGAAATGGATTCTTTGTGGATAGCAGTGAGAATGTCTACATTGTAAGCAAGGATGGAGTGACGTGCTTCGACAAAGTTGTAAAGGAAGGAAAAACCTATAGAGTAAAAGGAACCGTTTGTCTTTGGGCAGAAAACGGCAAAGGATATGTGGAATGTGTAGCCGCCACCACAAATGAGATCACTTTGTATGAATTAAAAGAAAATGAAGCGGAAAAAAAGTGGACGCTGCAAGTATCTGTTCAAGGGGCCAGAGGTATCCGTAGCAGTGAGGAAACATTATGTCTGGCAACAGATCATGAAATTCTGTTTCTGGATAGAAAAACTGGCAGTCTGGTGGCAAGAACCGATATAATGAAATTGGGAATTCATTCTGTTATGGCGGGGTATTATGACGAAAGATGTAGGGAAATGCAGGTATATAGTTTGGCCGGAACGGACACAGACAGACTGCAATATAGTGTGTTAAGGGAGAGAGAGAGCTCCGAGGAGCATAGAAAAGAGATTATATATGGAATGGTGAGCGGTGTGAACAAAGGAGACACTTCCAGCATATGGAGGTCTATAGCCGCATTTAATCAGACCAGTAACGAGTATTATGTAACGATTCGGGATTACAACAACAATACGGACCGCCTGCATGCGGATCTGGCAGCGGGAAATGGCCCGGATGTAATAGATATGACATATTCTGAACACTATGAATCTTATGTTAAGAATGGATATCTGGAGGACCTCTCCTCTTATTTGGAACAATCGCAGTACCAGGATGATATTATATGGAATATTTTGGATGCTTTTAAAATAGAGGGAGGATTGTATATTTTCACTCCACAGGTTCAGCTGTGGGGAGTTGCGATACATCCAGAATATGAAACAACCTTTGAGGAATGGAATATGGGAAGTTTTCTGGAACTGGTGGAACAAGACCAATGGAAGAAGGCTCCGATAGGAGGACAGATCGGGAATCCGCAAACACTGTTGTTTTTCCTTCTAAGCGGCTTACAGGAAGAAATGATTGACAGGGAGAAGAAAAAAGCCTCTATTGAGGCAGAAGAATTTATCAAGTTATTGAAATTATGCAGGGAATATGCGGAGGGAGACTGGTCATATGCGAAGGAACAGACTTATGAGGAGCAAAAGCGCAATATTCTTTGTCAGGAAATATATTTAGGATGGAATTTTACTACTTATTTAAGCCATGCGGATGTGTATGGAAGAGAATATCCCGTTTATGGATATCCAACGTGTTTTGGTCAGACTTACAAGATTACCGCTTGCCCTGATAGTTGTGCGATCTACTCAGGCAGCAGCCGAAAAGAAGGAGCATGGGCCTTTATAGAAAGCCTGCTGTGGGAATCAAATCAGATGTATTGTGGCATAGTTGATCCCGGTTTTCCGATTCGTAGTTCAGTGCTGGAAAAAGTGGCGAAAGAGTCAAAGGAAATGCCAGTTCGATCTAACGGGGCGATGATAACTATAACAGACGCTGAAATCCGCATCGTAGAAGAGATTCTTTATCATGGGAAACTTTGTAACGGTATGATGGACCGCAATATATGGTTAGTAATATGGGAAGAAACGGCCCCTTATTTTGCCGGAGACAAAAGCGCGGAGGAGGTAGCACATATTATACAGAGTAGGGTGGAACTTATTCTAAACGAATAGAAGTTAACCTGGAAATATTTAATATTGCGAAGGGAGGAACATCTGACATGAAAAAATACATCACAGTCCTGCTGGTGTCCTTAGCGCTGGCCGTGTTGTCCGGCTGTGGGGAGTCGGAAGCCATATCACCCCAGCCCCAGCCGGAGGAGGCCCGGTGGAGTACGGACGGCTTTGCCGCGCCGGGGAAACTGGAGGAAGAACAGACTTTCTGGGCGGAACAGTATCTGCCCTGGGAGCATGAAGAACAGTTGGATGCCGGTGTATATGGGAAGCTGTTCTGGCATTTGGGCCTGACGCCGGACTCCAACGGGGAAGCCGTGCTGGAAATCTATGACACAGCCAGCGGGGAAGTTTCGGTGACACAGATCTCTTCGGAGGACCTGGGACTGGAGGCAGGACAGGGCCACCTGATGGGAATGGAGATGCTGGACGAGTCGCATTACGTATTCCGATGGGTGGATTTTGTACAGGAGGAAACGGGCCTGTACCGCCAGAGCGAGGATCGGATGATCTATACGGATCTTGCGGGGAATACGCAGGCTGTAGATTTCCGGGAGATTTATCTGGAAAAGGGAATTGACCGGGAAGAACTGACAGAGGTTCCTACATTGCGTTCCATTAACTGGCATTGTGACGGGAAAGGCAATGTCTATGTTTTATGTCGCGGAGAAAACGGTGATTTTGATTTGTATCTGTTTGACAGAGAGGGGAAACTCCTGCTGGAACATGCAGGGGACCAGGGACAGCAGGCATTGGAGCCTCTGCGCGCCGCGGACGGAGAGATGATTCTTCCGGTTTATAACGATACAGACAAATGCTATGAATTCCTGTGGGTGGACACGGCGGAGAAAAAACTGCTTTCCCTGGCCCGGCTGGAGGCATCCAGGCCCTTTATTGTCCAGATGTACGGGATGCTGGGGAACGAACTCTATTACAGGTCCCAGGAGGGAACCGAGGAAGGAATCGTAAGATGGGAAATCGGGAGTGGCAGGAGAGTACAGGTACTGGGGTTCCAGACTGCCGGCATTGATACGGGTTATCGAACCATGTTGGCGTTGGGGGAGGAGCAGACGCCCGTACTGCGGCTGACAAAATTCAAAGAGGGAAGGCCCAGAGAGTGGGTGGCCCCGTTGGTGGAGCAGAAGCCCAAGACCCAGGGAGCCATCCGGGTGGCCAATCTAACAGAATCTGAGGAGGCCGGTGGGAAAGTGGCGGAATGCGCCGTGCTGGCGTCCATGGAGACTCCCGGCATCCGCTATGAATATGAGGACGCATCCGCCCAGGAAGCCCGGGACAGGATCATGGCGGAACTCTCCCAGGGCAAGGGACCGGATCTGCTGTTTGTGTCTCTGGAAGACATGCGTGTGCTGGAGGAGAAAGGGCTTCTGCTGGAGATAGAGGATTTGATTCCCCCGGAACTCCGGGAGGAACTTCTGCCTGCGGTCCTGGAGATCGGAGCCTCCGGGGGGAGACTGGTGGGGGTACCTGCGGTAGTCCGGGCGGAAACCTTGGTGGCAGCCGAAAATACCTGGAACAGGGATACCTGGAGTCTGGAAGATATAATCGGCCTTATGGAAGAGGGGAAGCTGGCAGGAACCATCCGCAGTTATCCTCTTATGCAGGGGAGATATTTACCGCCGCTTTCCACGGTGATGGAACTCGTGAACTATAGCCTGGCGGATTCTTTCCTGATCGACTGGGAGAATCGGAAAAGCCATTTTGACGATGAGAGGTTCATTCGCCTGCTGGAGCTTACGGGCACGGATATGAGCGGTGCTGCGGTAAACACAGAAGTCTGGCTGGATGAAGGAAAAAATGTATTGTGGGGATATTTTACATCCGAATCAGCATTCCTTGATTTCTTTGCGTATATGGAAGCGGAAGGAGGCCGGATCCTGGGATTTCCTACTGAAGGCAGCAGCGGGAGCTATCTGTCGGCAGAGGGCGGCGTGCTGGTGGTGAACGCCAATCTGGATCGGAAGGAGGCCGCAGCCTGTTTTCTGGAGACATTGCTGGGGGAAGAACTGCAGTCGAAAAAAAGCGGGATGTGCCTGAGCGTCCGAAAGCTGTCCCCGGAGGATTATATTGTGGAGCAGGAATCCGGAAGGCTTGTGTTTATGGGAGGAAACAGCGCACCGGAGGTGCCGGTATTTTCAGACGGTTCCACGTCTCTGCACCGGGCCAGCGATTTTCTGGAGAACTGTGTGGCGGCTCCGCCCGGCTATTCCCAGATAAACAAGATCGTCAGGGAGGAACTGAGCGCCATGTACGCAGAGGGAATACCTCCTGAAAAAGCTGCCCAGAATATCAACAGCCGGGTTCAGATCTATTTGGACGAAGGGAATTAAAAATGCATTAAGTATTTACTGTGAAACAAAACCTTCAGGGTAGCTAAAAAAGCGCAGACTGCCCCTATCAAGTTTTAAAAGGTTCTTTTTGAGCTTCGCTGTCAGGCTCAGGCGGCAACTACTGGAACTTCCCAGCCAAGCACTTTTAACTTTTTCAGGTACGCATTGATCTTGCGTTCCTTATTGAATTGATTATAGTAGTCAGCTCCAAGATCCTTGAAGACCACACCGTCCTTAAGGATGTGGTATATCGCTATAAGCATGGAATGGGCAACTGCAACATATGCGCGCTTTGATCCCCGATGGGCGCTGATCCTCATAAACTGTGCATAGAAATATGACTTTTTGTTCTTTACGGCAGCATGTGCACAGGTGATCAGTGTAGTTCGCAGAAGCACATTGCCTTTCCGGGTTTTGCCGGATTTCCGCTTTTTGGCACTTTCATTATCACCAGGGCATAGTCCTGCCCAGGAAGAAATGTGCCTGTCGGTAGGAAAACGGCCCATGTCTGTCCCGATAACGGAAATGATAGCTTGTGCGCTGGTATTGCCAATGCCTGTTACTTCCTGGATTGCGTTTGAAGCCTGCTTTTCCTCTGGTTTCATAAAATTGTCAATCTCATCATCCAGATTTCGGATATGTGCGTTGAGCTCGTCCAGATGGGCAAGGAGTTCTTTCATCATCCTGCGCTGGAGCGGGGTCATAACACCATTTAGATCATCAATAATCTGTTCCTTTGTAGCTTTAAGATTATGTGCGATGACTTTCTGCTCATACATTTCATCGTATTTTGCACTGTCGATGAATTCCCCGGTAAGCAGGTATTCCAGGATGCTCCTGGCACTTTTGCCATTGATGTCAGACACCGTACCGGACAGCTTGATATTGGCGCCCTCAAGCATTTTCTGGAGACGATTCAACTCCCGGGTGCGTTCGCCTACAAGGCTCTTGCGGTAACGGACCAGTTCCCTCAACTCACGTTGATCCTTATCCGGGATATAACTTGGCTGAAGCAGTCCGTGCTGAAGAAGGTCAGCAATCCATTCCGCATCCTTAACATCGGTTTTCCGGCCCGGAACCGCTTTCATATGGCGGGCATTGACTACCATAGCATTCAGGTCAGAAGATTCAAGGATGTTGTACAGAGGCTTCCAATAAGAGGCAGTGCTCTCCATGGCGGCCATCTTACAGCCACCAGTTTTGAGCCAGTCAGCCAGTTCAAGGAGTTCTCTGGTTGTTGCACCAAACTCACGTATTTCCTGCTTGTTGCCTTTTTTGAAGCAGGCTACTATGAGTTTTTTGTGTACATCAATACCACAACAATTGTCGTAAATTTTATCCATAATGGCACCTCCGTGGATGAATTTACGGCACGGTACTCTGTCTGTTGTCATTTTACTGTACGTCCTTCTGCCGCAAGCGGCTGGACAGATGGTGGTGCAAATGAGAGTACCTGAAATCAGTTTAGGAAGCGGGCTACAAGCCCAAAATAAACACGATCTTTGCCGTTAGCTATAGTATAGATAATGGCAAAAACAATTTCAACACCCTGCCATCTGCACAGTTTCATTTATGGTGGTGCCCGGCGGGCATGGAGGTTTAGGAAGAAAGAGATTATTGCGAAATTTGCAGTAATCTCTTTTTTGCATAAGGTTTGGGCATTTGGGGCATGAATAATCAAAACCTTACAAGTCTGCCTGCGGAATGCGGGAAGTAAAGGGAAACATTGGAAAGGACCGGGAGGACCATGGCGAATGTAACGGTATATCTGAAATGCGACCGCAATGTGGAAAGCCAGGAAGAAGATGTTTTTTTGAAAGATATTGCCACCCTGCAATGTACGGACCAACAGGTGCTGGCCAAATGTAAAGCCGTTAAGGTGCATCATTTCTCGGAGGGCGACCAGGCCCAGGGAGGCAGAAGCCCCGGAAGCGGAAAGAAGCCCTGGACGGGGCAGGACCACCAGCAGCGCTGTGTGGTCAGCGTGCTGAAAATTATAGCCTTGATGGAGGAAGCTTGCCCCGGCATCACCGTCCAGTCCGTGGGTGAGACGGATGTGGTGCTGGAGCGGGTGAAGGTGCCGAAATACAAGGGGCCTAAGCTGTGGTGCAAGGTGGCGCTGGTATGTCTGGTGAGTTTTTTCGGAACGGGATTTACCATCATTGCCTTTCATAACGATGTGGGGATCAATGAGGTGTTCACGGAGATCTACAAGATTGCCATGGGCCGGGAGCCGGGGGGATTGAACGTGCTGGAGGTGGCTTACAGCCTGGGACTGGCCCTGGGTATCATTGTGTTCTTCAACCATATCGGCGGCAGACGCATCACCAAAGACCCAACTCCCATTGAGGTGTCCATGCGCAATTATGAGGAGGATGTGAATAAGGCTCTGGTGAACACCGCAGGCCGCGAGGGGAAAGAGGTGGACGCCTGATGCAGACATTTATGTGGTGCTTATTGGCGCTGGCGGGTTTCAGCTTTGGACTGCTGGCGGCGGCGGGGGTATTTACGGTGCTCAGCGCGGTGGGGCTGGTGCCCCGCTTTGCCGGTAAGACCCATTCGGCCAAGGAAATCTGGCTCTATGAGGATATGGTGATGGTGGGGACCATTGTGGGCTGTATATGCAGCGTTTTTCACCGTTATCTCCAGGTGGGATCCTGGCTGGAGGGAAAATTTCCGGGCCTTGGCTGGCTGTGGGAAGCGCTGGGGCAGGGTTTTTTGGGGGTATCCGGCCTGTTTTACGGCATGTTTGTGGGTTGTCTGGCCCTGGCCATCGCCGAGATGCTGGACAGTATTCCCATATTTACCCGCCGTATCTCCTTCCGTCACGGGCTGGGCTGCGCAGTGCTGGCCATGGCGGTGGGCAAATTGTGCGGCGCACTGTTCTACTTCTGGCAGGAACTGCACAGGGTGGTGAACTGAGACGGCATGAGATTATAATAAATCCAGAAAGGAAACAGGTTATCTATCATGAACGAGAAGCAACAACAGGATTATGAAAAATATGTGAAACAGGTAACGCCTACCCACAACCTGGGTCTGCAGATGCTCAAGGCTTTTGTCATCGGAGGCATGATCTGCTGTATCGGGCAGTTTATCCTGAACTACTGTGAGAAGCTGGGGCTGGACAAGCAGAGCGCGGGCAGCTGGTGCTCTCTGCTTCTGGTGCTGTGCTCCGTGGTGCTGACGGGCTTTAATCTCTATCCCAAGATCGTGAAATGGGGGGGCGCGGGGGCTCTTGTGCCCATTACCGGATTTGCCAATTCCGTGGCGGCCCCTGCCATCGAGTACAAGAAGGAAGGCCAGGTCTTTGGAGTGGGCTGCAAGATTTTCACCATCGCCGGGCCGGTGATTCTGTACGGTATCTTTGCCAGCTGGGTACTGGGGCTGGGGTATTATTTGGGAAAGCTGATGGGACTTTTTTGAAATGGTACCAACCAGATCATACAGACAGAGTGGGAGCATGAAATGATGCTGACCGCTCTGTTTTTTATTGATAATTTTCGCACATAAGGATTTTTAGGTATGCTTGGGAAATGTAATATAATCACACTACTGAGTACGAATTGTACTTGACGATGTACAAATAATCCGGTATAATATAAACAATTAAGATGAATAAAGGAGATTTGAAAAAATGGAGAGGGTTATTTTTTGGAACAACAAGGGCGGGACGGGAAAGACAACCTTGGCTTTTCAAGTTATTTGTGAGTATGCTCGTCAAAACAAAAATAAGAGAATATTAGTAATTGATGTTTGCCCACAGGCTAATTTATCCGAACTTTTACTAGGAGGTATAAATCAGGGGGGCAGTAAGGTTCTATTGATGCGTCAAGGTGCAAATCCCAGAGCCACAATAGGGGGGTATTTTCAGATGCGTCTACCGACACCTTACAGTGTTCCTCTGTTTAATCCAATGGATTATTTGACAAATCCAAGGCAACATAATCCATATATAGAAGAAAACATAGATTTGCTTTGTGGTGATGCAATGCTGGAATTGCAGTCAAACGCCATTTCTACATTGGCCAACAATCAGATTCCAGGAACAAATCCTTGGGCAGCAATTATAAATTGGATAAATGATTTTATATCTTTAACTGAAACAAAATATGATGTAGTTTTTTTGGATGCCAATCCCAGTTTTTCAATGTACACGCAGATAGCTATTGCTGCGGCAACAAAAGTAATTTTACCAGTTATGGCAGATGATTCATCTAGAAGGGCTATTCAAAATGCATTTTCTCTCATTTACGGGTTGAAATTACCATCGGAAATATATAGTAGATATGCTTTCGCAGAAAAACTGCAAGAAGTCAACATGTCATTGCCGAAGATTTATTTGGTATTGAAAAATCGATTGACTCAATATATGGGAGCAGCTTCTGCATATGCGATTGTTTTAAGTTCCATTGACAAAGATATTTTATCATTAATGGAAACGCATTCAGAGATATTTTCTTTTTCTCTTTTGGAAAGTGGTGTTATTGACATAAGAGATTTTCAGACAACGGGAGTGGTTTCAGTTGCGCGGGGATGTCCATTTCACGTTTTAAAATCTGGGAGACTGGATTTGATGGGGAAGAGAGTTGCAGTGAAAGATGAACATAGAAATCTCTGCATAGATGATATTGAGAAAATTGTAGTTAAATTGAATCGTGACTTGTAATGAGTAGAAATAGAATATTCTTAATTTTAGGGATTAAAACATGAATACAAATCGAATTTTTCATGGCAGTAATGTGATTGTGAATAGACCACGGATTATTATAAACGGACATTACAAGGATTTTGGATATGGATTTTACTGTACATGTCTGGAAAAGCAGGCAAAGCGTTGGGCACTGACGAAACGGGGGGATTCTTATGTTAATAGCTATTTTTATATGGAAAATAGTAAACTGAAAACCCGCGTTTATGAGCAGATATCAGATGAATGGCTGCAATTTGTTGTAAATTGCAGAAGAGGGATAGAGCATTCCTACGATATTGTGGAAGGGCCAATGGCCGATGATCAAATTTGGGATTATGTTGAAGATTTCATGGATGGAAATATTTCTAAAGCTGCTTTTTGGGAATTGGTAAAATTTAAGCATCCAACTCATCAAATTGTGTTTTGCACGGATGCGGCACTCAAAACATTACAGTTTGAAGGAAGCGTAAAATTATGAAAAACCGTTATTTTGCTGAGGAAGAAATTAGAAGTGATGATTTGTTTTTCATATGTTATATGGTTGAACGCATAGCAAGGAAATTGCACCAAAGAAATAGATATGTAGTAAATACGATCGGTAAAGAGGAGATGTATCATTTAATAAGTGTGGCAAATGTACTTCACGCAGAAAATCCTTTGGATGTGGAAGACGATTGGATTGAAAAGTACCATCTCCAAAAGGGGGATTTTAATATTTTGGATGTGGAAAATGAATTGGTTTCTCAAGCGCCAAATGCCTTACAGATGGGAAAAGTGTATCAAAGACTGATTAGAGACTCGGCGCTCCCGGATGAGGATTATGTAGAAGGAATTTTCAGAGTTTATAATCATGAGATATGTGATGTGGTTGATAATTATAATTGCAGTGCGTATTTTGAACCTTCATATGTAATTGCGCGTGCGTATCAGGCGGGAGGATTTTGAGGAATCAAGGAGTTATGGACTGTAAACCATCCCCATACTTTCTTGACAGCAATAGCATAAACGAATATAATTAATATACATTCGGGCATTTCAGCCCCTTTGGACTATGCCGAAGAGAGAGGATGGGAAGGAGTTTATATGAAAAAGAGACGATTGGCAGTGCTGCTGTGCTGCGTTCTAACAGCCGTGGCTCTGGCGGGCTGCGGAAATCCGCAGGCAGCAGGCGCGGACACAGTGGAAGACAGCAGGACTGTGGAGGGAGAGGAAAATCCGGGGAACAGTGAGACCTCAGAGGGCGAGAACCCGGAGGGCAGCGGGGACCAGGCGGAGCAGCCTGGAAACGGCGGCTCGGAGGAGACGGAGTCCTCCCAGGAGGAAGTACAGGAGGTAGAGATCACCATGAAGGATGTAGCCCCAATGGATCTGGTCAAGGAGATGAAGATCGGCTGGAATCTGGGGAATACCCTGGACGCCACCAGCAAGAGTATCGGCGTGAATGTGGAGATGGCCTGGGGGAATCCCAGGACCACCCAGGAGATGATTGACGCCATTATTGACCAGGGATTTAATGTGATCCGCATTCCGGTGTCCTGGGGCGGCCAGATGGGGAAAGCGCCGGCATACAATGTGCTGCCCGCATGGATGGACCGGGTGCAGGAGGTGGTGGACTACGCCTATGGACGCGGGGTCTATGTGATTGTCAATATCCATCATGAGGACTGGCATTTTCCCTCCGAGGAAAATAAGGATGCCGCGGCGGAACAGCTGGCGGCTCTGTGGACCGCCATTGCCACCCGTTTTCGGGATTATGACGAGCATCTGATCTTTGAGGGGATGAATGAACCCAGAAAGATCGGAACCAGTGTGGAATGGAATGACGGAGACAAAGAGGGCCGGGATGTGGTGAATTACCTGGACCAGGTATTTGTGGAAGCGGTGCGGGCCACTGGGGGCAACAATACCATCCGCAATCTGATGGTGCCCGGTTATGCGGCTTCCTCCAGCGATACGGCGCTGAAGTCCATCGTACTGCCCCAGGACGAACATCTGATTGTATCGGTACATGCCTACACACCCTATAATTTCGCGCTGAATAAGGAGGGCAAATCTACCTGGGACAATGACACCAGGGATATTGACCATCTGATGGAACTATTGGACGAACTGTTTCTGAGCAAGGGCGTGCCGGTGATCATCGGCGAGTTCGGCGCCATGAACAAGGACAATGAGGACGAGCGGGTACAGTGGGCCAGGTACTATGTGAGCAAGGCCCGGGAGTACGGCGTTCCCTGTGTCTGGTGGGACAACAATGCCTTTGACGGAGACGGGGAGAACTTTGGCCTGCTGAACCGCAGGGAGCTGACCTTTCCCTATCCCGAGTTGCTGAAAGCGTTGATCGAGAGTGCGGAGTAGTTTCTCATTCTGCCCGGCGGGACAGGCGGGAGAGTAGCTGATAGCCTGCCACGGCGGCCAGGGGGGCGAAGAGCAGATTCCATCCCTCCGGCAGGCCGGGATACAGTTCCCCCAGGGAGCCCAGCACAAAGCCCAGGATCAGCAGATAGGTGGGCTGGGGGCGGCGCTGCATGGCGCTGCCCAGCAGCCGGGTTACCAGCAGCGTGCAGAGTACGGCTCCCAGTCCCAGCGGCAGCAGGGAGGCAAAACGCAGGCTGCTCACCGCCTCCATCACCGGTTCGTACAGTCCCAGCATCAGCAGCATCTGAGACACGCTGATGCCGGGCAGGATCAGGGCGACGGCAAGGATGCAGCCTCCCAGGAACTGGAACAGAAGCGCGCGGAAGGAGGGGACTCCGGGTGACGAAGCAGCTCCCGGGAGTCCGGCGGTGAACAGCCCTTCCGGCAGCGCCGCCAGCCCATAGACCATAAGGAGACCTGCCAGGGGCCAGAACAGCGCCTGCCAGGTTATTTTTTTGACCTGGGCCTGCCGACAGATCAGGGGGATGCCTCCGGCCACTGCCCCCAGAAAAAAATAGCTGACTGCCATGGGGTAGCGTTCCAACAGGGACAGCACGCCCTTAGCCAACAGCGCCATGCCCGCCAGTGCCCCCAGGGAAAACAGCGCCAGGAAACGCAGACAGTCCCAGAGCCGCCGCCTGGCACAGCCATCGTTTCCGCAGCGGATGCATTCGGCCAATAGTCCGGGCAGGCTTCCCATGGATTCAATCAATTCTTCGTAGATTCCCAGGATCATGGCCATGGTTCCTCCACTGGCCCCCGGCACCGTCATGGTGCCTCCCACGGCCATGGCTCTGGCCAGAACATGCCACCATTTCCCCTTTTTTTCCATAAAAATTCCTCCCGTCTGATCCGGCTGTTACAATATATCCGGCAGAGGGGAGGAACATTCCTGATTTATATCAGTTACTTGCAAGCTCAATCATTTTTTCCATGTCTGAGATCAGGCCGGTGGAATACTGCTGCGCCTCGTTGCAGAGTTGTTCCGCCAGGCCGTACTGCTCATTTTTGATGGCCTGGATGACGTCCGCGCCATACTGGTGGAACTTTCGATGCTTCTCGCCCAGGGCGTTCCAGATGGGCAGTATCTCCGGGATCTGGGGGGTCAGGGCATAGTAAAAATGCCCGAATCCACATTTGCTGGAGTTAAGCTGCAGCGGCAGTATGGTCTGCTTGCGCACCATTTCCTGCAAATTGGTAAGCCAGGAGCGGTGTGCGGTGACGGCGGTGCTCACATACTGGGAAAATTCTTTGTTTTCCAGATGGAAGAAAGCATCCTCCGTCATGCTTCCCATCTGCTTCACCGTGTCGTCCAGGGTTTTTTCTATGTCAACCACGGGCTTGACAGCCTTGATCAGATCCTCGCTCACATTGCTCATAAACTCCGTGCTGTCCCGCAGCTGGTTCTCCATCTCCGCCATGGAACTGCTGATTTCCTGGCTGACGGCGGCAATGGAACTGATGGTCCCGCTGACGCTGGAGACCTCTTCCCGGTTTTCGCTGTTCAGGGTCCAGACATTGTTGATCTTTCCTGTCATACTGTCCAGAATGCCGATGGTGTCCTTTGTACTGTTCACACTCTTCTGGGAGGCTTCTTTAATATTGCCGACGAACTCGCCCATGCTCTGGGTCAGGCTCTGGGTTTTCTCGGCCAATTCCCGGATCTCGCCAGCCACCACGGCAAAACCTCTTCCCGCCTCACCGGCCCTGGCCGCCTCTATGGAAGCGTTGAGCGCCAACAGACTGGTCTGGAGGGAGATGGTCTCAATCCCTTCGATGACATCATTCAGATGGCCGATGACCTCCTGCAGGGCATCCATGTCGCTCTGCATGCTGCGGGACATCTGGGCGGTCTGCTCCGAGAGTTCTTTAATGGAGGTGAGTTCCTCCTGGGCGGCCTCGATTTTCCGAAACACATTGTCCGCCGCCGAGGACACTTCCACGATATTGTGGGTCATCTCCTCATGTACATTGTTGGAATGTCCGGTCATGCTATGTCCGTCCGAGGAGCCGAACAGGGTTTCCGTGGCCCTGGCGACTCTGCGGGAGATGTCTACAATCTTGTCGTTCTGATACTTCATGGTCAGATCCAGCGAACTGATCTGCATGACGGCTTTGATGTTTTTGTCAAATACCTCGGCAAATTCCTTACGGCCCTTCGACAGACGTTTGTAAATCCCGCCTAACTCCGGCTCGCGGGAGTAATCGGCATCCTTCAATTCGGAAATAGCTTTCATAAGAACTACTTTGTTGTTTCTGGATCCCATATTGTGTTCTCCTTCTCTCCTGCATAATGAATTTGGCAGCGCAAAGGCTGCTTCGCAAGCTATGTATGGATATAGCTTCATGATAAAATATTTCAAAGATTTTTGCAATATCTTTGTGAATGTTTCGTAATTTTTTACATTTTTTCGCCCAAGCCTTCATAGTTTGTACCAGTATAGGGCGGAGGCGTTGCGGTTATGCTGTCCGGCCCAAATGCGGATTGATACGGCATCGCAGGTTTCTCCTGCGATATGCGGGAAAGGGGACAGGAATGTTTGAAGCGAGGAGCATACAGGAGACATGCAGGGAACTGCAAAGCGACGGGGAGAGGGGACTGACCCGGCAGGAGGCGGTACGGCGCTATGGCGTTTACGGCAGGAACGCGCTTCAGGAAAAACGGAAAAAGACGGCGGCGGAATCGTTTCTCTCGCAGCTTAACGATCCTCTGATCTATGTGCTGCTGGCGGCCGCCGTCATCTCCGTGCTGCTGGAGGAGACCAGCGACGCCATCATCATCGGCGTGGTGGTGGTGCTCAATGCCGTGGTGGGCATGATCCAGGAAGGCAAGGCCCAGCGGGCGCTGGATTCCTTAAAGAAGCTGGTCAGCCCCAAGGCGTTTGTCATACGCGAAGGCGTTCTGCACGAGGTGGAGGCATATACCCTGGTGGTGGGGGATTTGGTGAGTCTGGAGGCAGGCTGCCAGGTACCGGCAGACATGCGCCTGATGGAGAGTACCAATCTGCAGGCGGAGGAGTCCGCCCTCACCGGGGAATCTCTGCCCGCCTCCAAATCCGCCGCCTTCGTGGGCCAGGAAGGGATGCCCCTGGGGGACCGGCGGAACATGGTTTACATGTCCACTGTAATCACCGGCGGCAGAGGGCTGGGGATGGTGACTGCCACAGGCATGGATACGGAGATCGGCAAGATCGCCTCCCTGATCAACGAGGGGAAGGAAGAACAGACCCCGCTGCAGAAGCGTTTGGGGGATTTGGGAAAAGTGCTGAGCATTTTGTCTCTGCTTCTCTGTGCCGCTCTGTTTGGCATTGCCATCCTGCAGCGCCGCAATATTTTCGAGATGCTGCTCACCGCCATATCCCTGGCCGTGGCTGCCGTGCCGGAAGGACTTCCGGCGGTGGTCACCATCTGTCTGGCGCTGAGCGTCACCCGCATGGTGAGGGTACATACCATCGTCAGAAAGCTGCCTTCCGTGGAGACCCTGGGGGCCGTGAGCATTGTGTGTTCGGACAAAACCGGAACTCTTACCCAGAATCGCATGACGGTGGAGCAGTGCTATGCGGGCCAGAGGATGGTGCCGGTGAGGGAACTGGGCGGGCAGGAGTATGAAGCTCTGCTGGAGGGCATGACCCTCTGCAATGACGCGGTGCTGGCGGAGCATATCGGCGATCCCACGGAACTGGCGCTGCTGCAGCTGGCCCATGGCCTGGGGGTGGACCGGGCGGAGCTGGAAAAGCGGATGCCCCGCCGCCGGGAACTGCCCTTTGACTCCGACCGAAAAATGATGTCCACTTTCCATTACCGGGGCGGCACGGGGGTGACTTTCACCAAAGGGGCGCCGGATGTGGTGCTGGGGCGCTGTACCCATATCATGGTGCGGGGCCAGTGCCTGCCCATGCAGCCGGGGCATGTCCGGCAGATCCGCAGGGCCATGGAGCAGATGGCGGACGAGGCTTTGCGTACTTTGGCCATCGCCATGCGGGTGGGAGATCCGGGGCAGCGGGTCAGAAGCACGGCTCCCGGTCAGGATGCCTGGGGCCCCTCTGCCGGGCCGGGAGCCCATGGAAACGGGATCCAGGAACAGGGGCTCACTTTCCTGGGCATGGTGGGTATGCGCGACCCGGCCCGGCCCGAGGCTGCGGGGGCGGTGGCCACCTTTCGGCAGGCAGGGGTGGAGACCGTGATGATTACCGGAGACCATGTGGATACCGCCTATGCCATCGGCAGGCAGTTGGGCATCGTCCAGAGCAGGCAGCAGTGCATGACCGGCCAGGAACTGAGCCAGGTCAAAGAGGAGGAACTGGCCCATCGGCTGGCCCAGGTGCGGGTGTTTGCCAGAGTGGCGCCGGAACAGAAAGTACAGATCGTCACAGGATTCCAGCAGGCAGGTCATATCGTGGCCATGACCGGGGACGGGGTCAATGACGCCCCTTCCCTGAAAAAGGCGGATATCGGCATAGCCATGGGGGCCTCGGGCACGGACGTGGCGAAGCAGGCCTCGGATATGATCCTCACGGACGACAATTTTGCCACCATTGAAAAGGCAATCGAGGAGGGCCGGGGCGTTTACGAAAACATCCGTAAATCCGTGATTTTCCTGCTGTCCTCCAATCTGGGAGAGATTGCCACCATGTTTCTGGCGGTGTGCTGCGGGCTGGCTTCTCCCCTGCGCTCCAGCCATATCCTGTGGATCAACCTGATTACCGATTCCCTTCCCGCGCTGGCGCTGGGGGTGGATCCCAATGATGCCAGATCCCTGATGCAGCATCCGCCCAGAAAGCCGGGGGAGAGCCTGTTCGCCCGGGGCGGCCTGGTCTGCACCTGTTTCTATGGGCTGCTGATCGCCGCCATCAGCCTGACGGCCTTTTTCCTGATTCCCCTGCGGGCCATGGCCACTCAGCATCTGCCAGTGACTTTGGAAAATATGGGCATGATGATGGCGCAGGAGGGCATTCTGCGCCGGGCCCAGACCTATGCTTTTACCGTATTGGGCATGAGCCAGCTGTTCCATGCGGTGGGAATGCGGGACATGGGGCGTTCGTTCTTTCGGATGAACCACCTGGAGAACAAGCTGATGATCCTGGCCTGTATCCTAGGCTTTCTGCTGCAGATCGCGGTGACGGAGGTTCCCATTCTGATCGCCGCCTTTGGCACCACCCATCTGCAATGGGGGGAATGGGGCATATTGACGCTGCTGGCTTCCTTCCCGCTGCTGGCTCACGAGGTTATGATCCTGGTGGGCGGGAGAAGGGAGGAATAAACCTGTCCGTGCCGGATGCCCGCATCCCAGGCGGTTTTAGTGGAAATATGGCACAGTCTGTGATAAAATGGGTGCTGCGATATATTGGAAAGCGGACAGGGAGGGCGGAAGATGCTGCCGGAAGAGTTTCAAAGCAGAATGAGGTTACAACTGGGAGACGAATACGAGGAGTTCCTGAAGGGACTGGAGGGGGAACGTTACAGGGCGCTGCGGGTGAATCCGCTGAAAGGCGGGGGGCGTCCGCAGGAAGCCAGGGAGCGTTTTCTGGCCCTGAGCCCCTGGCATCTGGAGGCTGTGCCCTGGGAGGAGGAAGGTTTTTACTACAGCCATGCTCTTCCCGGCCCGGGCAGACATCCCTACCATGAAGCGGGGGTCTATTATATCCAGGAGCCCAGCGCCATGGCTCCGGTGGTTTTTCTGGGGGCGGAACCGGGGGAGAAGGTGCTGGACCTCTGCGCCGCCCCCGGAGGGAAAAGCACCCAGATCGCCGGGAGGATGCGGGGCCGGGGACTGCTGGTGAGCAATGAGATCCATCCCCAGCGGGCCAGGGTATTGTCGGAGAATGTGGAACGGCTGGGGATTCGCAACTGCCTGGTTTTGAGCGAGACGCCGGAACGGCTGACGGAGGTTTTTTCGGGGTATTTTGACCGTATCCTGGTGGATGCTCCCTGCTCCGGCGAGGGGATGTTCCGCAAAAATGAGAATGCCGGGGAGGAGTGGAGTCCGGAGAATGTGGAGCGGTGCGCCGCCAGGCAGGATGGGATACTGGATTGTGCCGCGGCCATGCTGCGGCCCGGCGGCAGACTGGTATACTCCACCTGTACCTTTGCACCTCTGGAGGATGAGGGGAGCGTAAGCAGGCTGCTTTGCAGACATCCGGAGATGAAGGTCCTGGAACCCGCCCGGTGTCTGGCCGGGAGCGGCGGGACGGCGGAAGCGGACGAAACGGAGGGTCTGAAAGGGGAGGCGCGCCTTGCCGCCTGGGGCTTTGCGCCGGGAAGAGCGGATTGGGCCGTGGAGGCCCCCGGCTCCCACATGGAAAAAACCCTCCGGCTCTGGCCCCACAGGCTGCGGGGAGAGGGACATTATCTGGCGGTGCTGCAAAAGGATGGCCCCCGAACCGGGGGAGAGGTCCGGAGTCTGTATGGGACGGAGCGGGGCATTCCGGAAAAGGAGTGCCGGGAATATCTGGAGTTCGCTGCGGAAACTTTGCGGGACAGGCCGGAGGGGATCTATCTGCGTTTCGGGGAACAGCTGTACCTGGCTCCCAGGGATCTGCCGGCCCTGAAGGGCCTGCATGTGCTGCGTCCCGGTCTGCATCTGGGTGCATTGAAAAAGAACCGCTTTGAACCTTCCCATGCGCTGGCCCTGGCGCTCTGTCCCGGGGAGGTGCGGCGCTGCTGCCCGGTGGAGGGAGCGGGCGGGCCGGGAGAGCACGGGATCACGGCCCAGGCCTACCTGAAAGGCCAGACATTTCCTCTGGAGGGGGAGAAGGGCTGGTACCTGGTGACGGTGGATGGTTACAGCCTGGGCTGGGGAAAGCTGGCAGGAGGGATTATGAAAAACCACTACCCCAAAGGGCTGCGGATGACATAAGCGGGATTTTTTATAAAACAAACAATTTTCTCTTCTCATATGGATAAAAAGATGGTAATATAGATAAAAGTATTTGAAGGGGAATAAGCAGGATTCAAATCAGAAAGGCTAATGAAAGAATGGACAAGATCATTTTGACGGGGGACAGGCCTACGGGCAGGCTGCACGTGGGCCATTACGTGGGTTCCCTGAGAAGAAGAGTGGAACTGCAGAACAGCGGGGAGTACGACAAAATATTTATCATGATTGCCGATGCTCAGGCGCTTACGGACAATTTTGAAAATCCTGACAAAGTGCGGGAGAACATTGTGGAGGTGGCGCTGGACTATCTGTCCTGCGGGCTGGACCCGGCCAGATCCACAATGCTGATCCAGTCCCAGATCCCGGAACTGACGGAACTCACTTTTTACTATATGAATCTGGTGACGGTGTCCCGGCTTCAGCGCAATCCCACGGTAAAGAACGAGATTCAGATGCGCAACTTCGAGGCCAGCATTCCGGTGGGCTTTTTCAATTATCCCATCAGCCAGGCGGCGGACATCACGGCTTTTAAGGCCACCACGGTCCCGGTGGGCGAGGACCAGCTGCCCATGCTGGAGCAGGCCAGGGAGATCGTGCATAAGTTCAACAGCGTCTACGCGCCGGTTTTGGTGGAACCCCAGGCGCTGATTTCCCAGAACGCGGCATGCCTGCGGCTTCCCGGCGTGGACGGCAAGGCCAAGATGAGCAAATCCCTGGGGAACTGCATTTATCTGGCGGACAGCCCGGAGGATGTGAAGAAGCAGGTTATGAGCATGTATACGGATCCGGAACATCTGATGGTGTCCGATCCCGGCCATCTGGAGGGCAATACGGTGTTCACCTATCTGGACGCGTTTTGCCTGGATGAGCATTTTGAGCGCTATCTGCCGGAGTATTCCTGCCTGCAGGAACTCAAGGACCACTACACCAGGGGCGGCCTGGGGGATGTGAAGGTGAAAAAGCTGCTGTGCAATGTGCTGCAGGAGGAACTGGAACCCATACGGCAGCGGCGCAGGGAGTACGAAAAGGATATCCCGGAGATCTACAATATTTTGAAAAAGGGAAGCGAAGCGGCCAGGGAGGCGGCGGCGCAGACTCTGTCCCAGGTAAAGAGCGCCATGCGCATCAATTATTTTGAAGACATGGATTTGATAGAGGCACAGGTTAAAAAATATGAGACGGAATTATGAGGAAGAGAGAGCTTCGGCTCTGGAAGATGAAAAACTGAATCCCATGCAGGCCATGATCGGCCTGGTGGTGCTGGTGGCTGTGGTGGTGATTTTCTGTTTCGCGGTGTGGAAGATTACCCATGCCAACCGTCCGGGGGCATTGCCGGGACAGGGGGTGGAAAACTCCCAGGATTCCATCGCCAACTGGGGCGGGCAGACCATCGGGTCCTCCGAGACAACCCCGGGAGACAGTCTGGATCCGGTTCAGTCTTCGGAGGAGGAACAGACGGACAATCCGCTGGGCATGGAATTTGAAAAGGTGGATGAGTATGTCACCGCCAAGGAAGTGACCAATCTGCGCAGTGAACCCAGCACCGACCAGGGGAGCGCCACGGTGGTGACCCAGATCAGCAACGGGCAGAATGCCCGCAGGATCGGTATCAATGCAGCTACGGGCTGGTCCCAGCTGGAGTACAACGGACAGGTGGTATACGCGGTGAGCCAGTACCTGACCACGGTGGACATGCCCCAGTAAAACAGAAATATGAGACATCCATATCCCCGCAATATCCGGCTGAACGCCGCATGCAATGCCGCCTGCAGCTGAACCGGATATTGTGGGGATACGCCGTCCGGGGACAATACATGTTTTTTCCCGAAAAGGATATACTATCCGCAGACAGGCGCACGGCCCATGGTCCGGCAGCGCGGAAAGGGGAAAACATGAATCAGACCACGGGAAAATCCAGTATTCGGCTGGAGAAAAAAGTATATATTTTAAACAGTGCCAGCATTGTGGGCAAAAAGGAGGGGGAAGGCCCTCTGGGAAATCTTTTTGACATGGTGGGGGAGGACGATCTGTTTGGCTGCGGCACCTGGGAGGAGGCGGAGAGCAATCTTCAGAAAGACGCCGTCTACATGGCCCTGGGGAAGGCGGGGAAAACGGCGGAGGATATCCGTTATCTCTTTGCGGGGGATTTGCTTGGCCAGTCCATTGCGACTTCTTTTGGCCTTGCTTCCTACCAGATACCGCTGCTGGGGGTTTACGGGGCCTGTTCCACCTGCGGAGAGTCCCTGACTTTGGGAGCCATGGCGGTGTCCGCAGGGTATGCGGACTATGTGGCCTGTGTGACTTCCAGCCATTTTGCCAGCGCGGAGAAGGAGTTCCGTTTTCCGCTGGAATACGGGAACCAGAGACCCCTGTCCGCCAGTTGGACGGTGACGGGCAGCGGTGCTTTCATTCTGGGGGGAGAATCGGAGAGCGGTCCCCAGGGGCAGCCTCCCCGGGCGGCCATCACGGGTATGACCGTGGGGCGGATTGTGGACTATGGGCTGAAGGATTCCATGAACATGGGGGCCTGCATGGCTCCGGCGGCGGCGGACACGCTGGTACAGCATTTTCTGGACTTTAACCTGATGCCGGAGGCCTACGACCGGATTATCACCGGGGATTTGGGCAGTGTGGGACAGACGGTGCTGCTGGAACTGCTGCGGGACAAGGGATACGATATTGCCGGGCAGCATATGGACTGCGGCATTGAGATCTTTGACGCCCAATCCCAGGACACCCATGCGGGAGGCAGCGGCTGCGGCTGCAGTGCGGTGACGCTTTCCGCCTATATATTAAAGCAGCTGGAGGAGGGCCACTGGAAGAAAGTGCTGTTCATGCCCACTGGCGCCCTGCTGAGCAAAACCAGTTTCAACGAGGGAAAGAGCGTGCCGGGAATCGCCCATGCAGTGGTGCTGGAAGCTCTGTAGACCTGTGGTATTTATAAAATGTAAAATTTCATTAAGATTGAGAATATCTCTTGCAATGCTTCGTTTTTTCTAGTACAATTCTTCTCAAAAGGGTCAGCGGCGTCATGCCTGCGCCTGAAACGGCGCCCGGTGTGGCGCCGCGGAACTTACATTGAGTAAAGGCGGCTGTGTAATGCGCAGGATGGAATTTAAGATGGAGAGGCAGGGGCTGTTGGAAGTGGGGCAGGATGTGACGGTCACAGAGGGTCTGCTGCCCAGCAACTATTATTATATCATTGATCCGTCCCTGGCCATGTCGGGGAACATCCCTTTCCGTTACCGGCTGAAATCCCGGGCGGGCAGGGTGATAGACATTCAGGAGAATGCCCGGGGTTTCTATGTGACGGCGGAGTTTGACGAGCCGGAGGTGGATATGCCGGGCTAAAGGCGTCCGGGTGCATAGATTTATGGATATCGCAGATACTACTTTCGAAGAAGCCTGTCGTCTCAAGGCGGGCTTGGAAGGAGTGAAGCGAATGGATTATATCAATGCTTTTTGGGTAGGCGGTCTGATCTGTGCCCTGGTGCAGATCCTGATGGAAAAGACCAAGATGATGCCGGGGCGGATTATGGTGCTGCTGGTGGTGCTGGGGGCCTGTATCAGTGTGTTTGGCTGGTATGAGCCTTTTCAGGAATTTGCCGGAGCGGGGGCCGGTGTGCCTCTGCTGGGATTCGGCAATGTGCTGATGAAAGGGGTCAAGGAGGCCGTGGATGAACAGGGGCTGCTGGGCCTCTGGGCAGGCGGCTTTAAGGCAGGCGCGGTGGGAACTTCCGCGGCGCTGATTTTCGGCTATCTGGCCAGCCTGCTGTTCAATCCCAAATCGAAAGACTGAACCGACAGCAGCACGCATGCCGCAGAAGGTCCCAGGGGGCGCGTGAAAAGGAACCGGGGCGTGCAAGTATAAAGGGACGAAGGATGAAGAAAATATTATGTCAAGCTGGTTGATTTACGCAGGAATATTAATCTATATGGAGATCGTGTTCCACCTGGGCTGTTTTGGGCTGGTGGGCATAAACCCTGTCTTTTCCCTGGGGCTGATTGCGTTGATCGCCGCCCTTCAGGCGCTGATCAGCGGCAGCCTGACCAGGCGGAACAGGCACAGGGCTTTCTGGATCATGGTGGTGCTGGAGTATCTGGTTTTTTTTGTGCAGACAGTGTACTTCCGGATTTTTCAGCAGCCCCTGCAGATCAAGGCCATGCTGGTGGGCGGACAGGACGCGTTGACCAATTACTGGCGGGAAGCCCTGGTGGGGCTGCTTCATGCCTCCCCGCTGCTGATCCTGCTGGCTCTGCCCATGGCCGGAGTGGCGCTGTGGAGATATCTTACCACCTGGGAACTGCCCTATCTGAATTCCATCCGGAAGCTGCGGATGGGACTGATCGCCGGGGTGGCACTGATCTACTGCGTCAGCGTCATGGAGATCGGGCGTGTGCTGGATACTCTGTACGCAGAGGAGTACCGGGAATTCTATGATCCCATATCAGTGATGCAGGATATGGGTGTGATTGCCATGGTACAGCGGGACGGAGCCTATGAACTGGGGGAAATGCTGGAGTCCCTGTGGGACAGGGTATCGGAGCCGCGTCCCGGCAGAGAAGACCCGGACAGACAACTGGCCCAGGGAAGCAGCAGTGAGCCCGGCAGTGATTCGGATGTGCCGGAGCCGGGAACGGATTCCACTGCGGAAACGGAGCCTGAGGGCGGCATTCCCATTCCGGGACCCACGGCAGAGCCTGTTCTGGATACATCTCCCAATGTATGGAATCTGGATATGGCAAAGCTGGCGGAACTCTCCCAGGGGAGCAAGGAGACGGAATGGCTGGCGGATTATCTGGGGGAAGTACAGCCCACCAACCGCAACGAGTACACCGGCATGTTCCAGGGGTACAACCTGATTTTTCTCACGGCGGAAGGCTTTTCCACCTATGCCATCCGGGAGGATCTGACCCCCACCCTGTACAAATTGGTGAATTCCGGCTTTGTGTTTAACAACTATTATGTGCCTCTGTGGCAGACCAGCACCAGCGACGGGGAGTATGTGAATACCACGGGACTGATCCCGGACGGGCAGTTCAGTATGCGCAAAAGTATTCCTCTGGATATGGCTTTTACATTGCCCCGGTTCTTTGCCAAGGAGGGAGTTTACAACTGGGCGTACCACAACAACAGTCTGTCCTATTATGAGCGTTATCAGACCCATCCCAACCTGGGCTATGACTTCAAGGCTTCCAAGCTGGGAGATTTGTCCGAGGCGGAGTACGGGGACAAGATTTTCTATATGGAGCATGCGGGCGCCTGGCCGGCTTCCGATTATGAGATGATGCTGGGAACGGTGGCGGAATATGTGAATCTGGATCGTTTCAACGTGTACTATATGACGGTTTCCGGTCATATGAACTACAGTTTTTCGGGCAATCGGATGTCCAGCTGGCACAAGGAAGAAGTGCAGGGGCTGGAGATGTCGGAGAACGCCCAGGCTTATATCGCCTGCCATATTGAGTTGGATAAGGCCATGGCCAATCTGCTGGAACAGTTGGAAGCCACCGGACAGCTGGACAGGACGGTGATCTGTCTCAGCGCGGATCATTATCCCTATGGCATGACCCAGGAACAGTATGAAGAACTGGCGGGGAGAGATCTTTCCCAGGATATGGATACCTATCGAAACAGCCTGATCCTGTGGAACGCCGCCATGGAGGAACCGGTGGTGGTGGATAAAGTGTGCGGTTCCATGGATCTGCTGCCCACGCTGCTGAATCTGTTCGGTTTTGACTATGATTCCAGAATGTATGCGGGGCGGGATATTTTTTCGGATCAGGAAGGAATGGTGATCTTCAACGACAGGAGTTTTGTGTCGGATACCGCGGCCTACAGCCGTAAGGCCAAGACCACTTCCTGGAAGGTGGAAATGACTGCGGAGGAGCAGGAGGCTTATATGAGCCAGGCCAAGCAGGAGGTGAAAGACCGCTATAATTTCAGTGCTTATATTCTGCGCAACGATTATTATGGCGTGATCCGTCAATGCCTGGACGAGGAAAAGACGGCGGACAACCCGGCGAGACCCCCAGAGGCGGTACTGCCCTGGCCTACCCAGGAACCTGTTCCCACAGTGGAACCTACTTCATAGAGAAAGGCATCGGCTGGAACCAGCCGGTGCCTTTTATGACTGATTATGAAATTCCCGTATGCCGCTCATAAATTTTCATATGCGATGTTTTTGCGGGAAAGATACCCGGTCAGTGCCTTATCCCAGATTATGTCGGGTTCCTTGTTCATTACGAAGGTGTGATAGGCCGTGCCTGTGGTCAACAGGGCGTGGGAGCCGTCGTATTTGACGGTCAGCACCAGAGCCTTAATCTGCTCCGAAGGCATGTCGCAGTTTTGAGCCGCCAGAATCTTGCCCACCAGTTCCGGCTTGAGGTGCAGCACAAACTTAAAGTACAAAGGGGTGCGTTTGCCTTTGATCAGCCCAAACAGCAGCCCTTTCATCTCCTGCCAGGGAGCGAAGTCATAGGGGCATATCTGGGAGTCTTTCTGCTCTTCCGGGGTGAAAAAATCCCTGTTCACATGCCCGTCTATGGTGTAGGTGTGCGCCGTGGACACGGCGGCCTCAGCCAGCAGGAAGGGGTCAAAGGCGTCTCCGGTCAGAAGCTGCGCCATGAAATTTTTAGTGTTGGTGATCTGTAATGCCAGCATATGTTTTACTCCTGATGAGAGTTTCGTGGGTATAGCCTATTTTAACATAAATCGGATGGCCAGCGCAAGTTCCGTAAAGAAAATCGCGGGCATGCCCCACACAAAGTACCAGTGCCTGGTCTTGTGGCGGAAAAGCTGCATGCCGACGATGGAGCCCAGACCGCCGCCCAGCAGGGCAATGAAAAAGAGAGTGGCCTCGGGGATGCGCCATTGATGCCGGATGGCCTTTCTCTTGTCCAGCCACATGCTGGCCAGTCCGGCCAGATTGATGCAGATCAAATATGCTGCTATAAAATATGTCATTTATATTACCATGCCTTTCCGAAGGGGAAGTTCATTGGAACTTCCGCGACACGCAGAAAGAGGGGCCATGGCCCCTCTTTTACCTGGGATTACAGAATTCCCGCAGAGCGTGGATTCCATTGTCCAGGCGAATATTTTACTGCTGATCCGCTTCCTGCATCTTCATGGCGCGTACCTTGAGGGACAGGCCAAAGAGATTGATAAAGCCTTCCGCGTCGTGGTGGTCGTACAGATCACCGGTGGTGAAGGAGGCAATGCTCTCGTTATACAGGGAGTAAGGAGAGGTGGTTCCGGCCTTGATAATATTGCCCTTGTAAAGCTGGAATTTCACTTCGCCCGTGACATATTCCTGGGTCTTTTCTATGAAAGCCTGCTCGGCCTCCCGCAGAGGAGTGAACCATTTGCCTTCGTATACCAGGCTGGCGAAACGGCTGCCCATCTCTTTTTTCAGGGCATAGGTGTCGCGGTCCAGGATCAGTTCTTCCAGCTGCTGATGCGCTTCCATCAGGATGGTGCCGCCGGGGGTTTCGTACACACCCCTGGATTTCATGCCCACCACGCGGTTCTCCACGATGTCGATAATGCCCACGCCGTGTCTGCCGCCCAGTTCGTTCAGCTTGCGGATGATATCGGAGACTTTCATCTTCTCACCGTTTACCGAAGTGGGTACACCCTTTTCAAAAGTCAGAGTCACATATTCGCCCTGGTCGGGAGCCTTCTGGGGAGTGGTGCCCAGCACCAGCAGATGTTCATAGTTAGGCTCGTTGGCAGGGTCCTCCAGTTCCAAACCTTCATGGCTGATATGCCACAGATTGCGGTCACGGCTGTAGGAGGAGTCGGCGGAGAAAGGCAGATCAATGCCATGGGCTTTGCAGTATTCAATCTCGGACTCGCGGGAATCCATATTCCATTTATCGCTTCTCCAGGCGGCAATGATTTTGATATCCGGGGCCAGAGCCTTGATCCCCAGCTCGAAACGGATCTGGTCGTTGCCTTTGCCGGTGGCGCCGTGGCAAATGGCAACCGCACCTTCCTTGCGGGCGATTTCCACCAGTTTCTTGGCGATCAGGGGCCTTGCCATGGAAGTGCCCAGCAGATATTTGTTCTCATAGACAGCGTTCGCCTGCACGCAGGGCACAATATACTCGTCGCAGAACTCATCGGTCACGTCAAGAATGTACAGTTTCTCCGCGCCGCAGAACTTAGCCCGCTCCTCCAGGCCGTCCAGTTCCTCGGCCTGTCCGCAGTCAATACATACACAGATGACTTCGTAGTCGTAGTTCTCTTTCAGCCAGGGGATGATGGCGGTGGTATCCAGACCGCCGGAATACGCCAAAACAACTTTTTCTTTCATGTTTTTCCTCATTTCTGCGCTGCTTTTTGCGCATGACGAGTTTGTGGCAAGCAGCGCGCAGACACAAATCTCGCGATTGAAAATTTTAATTTTCAATCTTGCTCCTCTCGTGATCAGGTAATTGCGAAACTCCCTTCTGTGTCCGGGGAATGGGCAATATGGACAATACATCAGGAAAATATGTAAGTCTTACCTGTGGGATAATGGCTTGAATTTATGTACTGGAAATACTATATACTTTTCAGAACAATATTGCAAGCCCTAATAGTGAATAAAATACAAGAAAATTTTTGTATAAAACCTATAAAATATACACAAAACTGTATATAACAGAAAAATGGAGGAATAAATATACACAAAAATAGAAATTCATGCGGGACATCCAATACGGGACATCTAAGAATGTTTTACTTGTGTTATGGAACTGTATCTGCTATACTGTTCGCATCAAGTCAATCAATAGGATTTTTCCGGCGTTTTGCCAATGTTTTTCCCGACTGCTTTTATTATGTTTCCCAGTATTTTTGCGCTCTTTTTCTGGTTTGCGGACGGACAGGTGATTTGCCGGTGCTGACATAAAATTATGAGAAGGAGAGATGTTTATGAGTTATTTGGAGTCCGGGATACCGAACAGAGCGCCGCAATACATGCGGGCTACAGGGAAACTGCCCTATACTTTGATAAATGACTATATGTTCAAGGCCCTGCTGCAGAAAAACCAGAAGGTACTGAAACACCTCATTTGTTCACTTCTGCATTTACAGCAGGAGGACATACGGAGTGTGAAAGTTACGAATCCCATTTTGCTTGGCGCGGTTCAAACGGAAGATTTTGACGGCAAGACGTTCGTACTGGACATTAATGTGCTGCTGAATGACCAAACATTGATCAATCTGGAGATGCAGGTGGCAGACTACAGGAACTGGCCGGAGAGATCCATGGTATATCTGTGCCGCAATTTTGACCGGCTGCAGAGTGGACAGGATTATATGGAAATAAAACCGACCATACATATCGGCTTTCTGGACTTTACTTTGTTTCCGGAACATCCGGAATTCTATGCCACATATATGATGATGAATGTGAAAAACCATCACATTTTTACTGACAGGATTACCTTGAGTGTGGTAAACTTAAAACATATGGAATTAGCGACCCAGGAGGACCGGGAGTGGAAGATCGACTACTGGGCGTCGCTCTTTAAGGCCACCACATGGGAGGAACTCAAAATGTTAGCAGAACAGAATCCGGTAATGGGAGACGCGGCTGAAACCATTTATGAACTTACCGCGGATGAGGCGATCCGGGAGCAGTGCAAGGCCAGGGAGAAACAGATTAAGGAGATGAATACACTTGTAAGGGAACGTGAGCTGGCGGAGCGGGCCAGGGATACGGCTATCCGCCAGCTGGAAGAAAAAGACCAGAGGATTGCGCAGCTGCAGCAGGAACTTCAGCGCCTGAAAGAGCGCCAGCATATGCCCACAGGTTCTGACTAAATAATATACAGTATATAGTGCTAAATGTGCATATGTCATAAAATATATACAGTATATCATGCAAAAAAAGAATAATCATGCAAAAAGCTCTTGACGCCATATATTTTTTGTGTAATGATAGGAAAAGCCGGTGAGGGAAATGCCGCGTATATGGAGACGCAAATCCTCTGCCGACAGGAAACGGTTGTCTTTTATGTTAAAATAGAGTATGATGGCAGAAGGGACAAAGGACATTACCAACGAAAGGATGAGTAATATGATAAAAGCGGGAATTATCGGGGCCACCGGGTATGCGGGCGGTGAGTTGGTGCGGATTCTGACGGGACACAGGGATGTGGAGATCAAGTGGTACGGCTCCAGGAGTTATATAGACCAGAGGTATTGTGATGTATACCGAAATATGTTTCGGATAGTGGAGGATGTGTGCAGGGACGATAATTTGGCACAGCTTGCGGAGGAAGTGGATGTGATTTTTACGGCCACTCCTCAGGGCTTTCTGGCAGGGCTCCTGACGGAGGAGATTCTGCAGAAGGTGAAAGTGGTGGACCTTTCCGCGGACTATCGGATTAAAGATGTGGCCGTATATGAGAAATGGTATAAGATAGAGCATAAGTCTCCCCAGTTTATCCAAGAGGCTGTCTATGGCCTGTGCGAGATCAACAGGGGACAGATTACGGAGCAGACCAGGCTTGTGGCCAATCCCGGCTGCTATACCACCTGCTCCATATTGACTGCATATCCCCTGGTGAAGGAGGGATTGATTGATACGGACAGCCTGATCGTGGACGCCAAGTCCGGTACCTCGGGAGCGGGGCGGGGAGCCAAAGTGTCCAACCTTTACTGTGAGGTGAACGAGAATATCAAGGCTTACGGTGTGGCCGGCCACAGACATACCCCGGAGATCGAGGAGCAGTTGGGCTATGCGGCAGGACGGCCCCTGGTGATTAATTTTACCCCCCATCTGGTGCCCATGAACCGGGGCATTCTGGTGACGGAATATGCCAGGCTGATTCCCGGAGCGGACGGTAGTCTGCCCTCCTATGAGGAAATCAAGGCTGTCTATGACCGGTATTACGCCGGAGAAAAATTCGTCCGTGTGCTGGATCAGGGGGTCTGTCCCGAGACCAAGTGGGTGGAGGGCAGCAACTATGTGGATGTGAATTTTGTCATTGATGAGCGCACAGGCCGGATCATTTTGATGGGGGCTCTGGACAATCTGGTAAAAGGCGCGGCGGGACAGGCGGTACAGAACATGAATCTGCTCTTTGGACTGCCGGAGAGCGAAGGTCTGGAACTGGTGCCCTGCTTTCCATAGGATTTGTCCTGCTTTTCGTAAGATCTGCGCCACATTTCGCATGAAAGCATGGACCGATTTAACGGGAATAGGGGGAGGGCTTCTAAATCGGAAGACATGGGCCCAGGGGAGGAAAAGATGGATATACGGATAAAACCGATGGAATCCGATGCCGAGATCCGGGGCAAGGCATATGTGCACTGGAAAGCCTGGCAGGAGACTTACCCCGGCCTTGTGGACCAGGCCTATCTTGAGGAACTTACCCTGGAAAAATGCACAGACATTGCATTTCGCTGGCCGGACCATATTCTCGTGGCCAAGGACGGCGAAAAAGTGGTGGGTTTTGTGGGATATGGCCCCAGCTGGGATGAAACCCTGCCGGAGACGGGCGAGATATATGCCATCTATATTTTGGAAGCATACTATGGCAGGAGAGTGGGGTATGCGCTTATGTCTGCCGCCGCCCAGAGACTTTCCCGGTATGAAAAGATCGCGGTCTGGGTTCTGGAGAGCAATCGGAGGGCGATTGGTTTTTACCGGCGGTATGGTTTTCTGCCGGACGGAACCAGGAAGCAGATTACTTTGGGTACGGTCAACACAGAAATACGTATGATTTTATCCGAAAAGCCCCAGTCCGATTTTGACGATGTAAGAGAGGAAAATTAATGCAGGAGAAAACATTTGAGATACGGACAATGAACGCCGGGGATTATCCGGGGCTTTACGCCCTGTGGATGACCATTCGGGGATTCGGCATCCGAAGCCTGGACGACTCCCGGGAGGGTGTGGAGCGCTTCTTAAAAAGGAACCCGGAGAGCAGCGTGGTGGCCGTGGCCCGGGACGGCTCTGTTGTAGGCGGTATCCTCTGCGGGCATGACGGCAGGCGGGGCTGCCTGTACCATGTGTGCGTGCGGGAGGATTACCGTCGGCTGGGCATCGGCAAGGCCATGGTGGTGCATTGCATGAATGCCCTGAAAGCGGAGGGAATCAACAAGGTAAGTTTAATCGCCTTTACCCGCAACGATGTGGGAAATGCTTTCTGGAACACCATCGGATGGACGAAGCGGCAGGATCTGAACTACTATGACTTCACATTAAACGAGGCCAACATCACCGCATTTAACCAGTAGGGGGCGGAAAGTGTGTTGTCCAGGGGTATGCGGAACTTAAAAACAGCATATCCCCGAATAGCGCACTGATAACAATATGAGCGCGGAAGCGGGCATATTGTTATCACCCGGAAAGTGTGTTATTCGGGGATACGCGGAACTTAAATATGAGGAGAAAATAAATGAAACAGATTGACGGCGGAGTGACCGCAGCGAAAGGGTTTGAGGCCGCAGGCACGGAGGCGGCAGTAAAATATCAGAACAGGAAGGATATGGCACTGATCTACAGTACTTCCCCCTGCAGGGTGGCGGGTACTTTTACCAGCAATGTGGTAAAGGCGGCGCCGGTGAGATGGGATCAGAAAGTGGTGGCGGAGTCTCCCTATGCCCAGGCGGTAGTGGTGAATTCCGGCATTGCCAACGCCTGCACGGGGCAGGCGGGCATGGACTGCTGCAGAGCGGAGGCGGAATGTGCAGGGAAATTGCTGGGGCTCCCGGCGGAGGCGGTACTGGTGGCTTCCACCGGCGTCATTGGTATGGCCATGCCCGTGGAGCGGCTTTGCGCCGGAATAGAAAAGCTGGCCGCCGCAAGGGAGCACAGCCGGGAGGCGGGGCTGGCTGCCGCCCAGGCCATCATGACCACCGACACGGTCTCCAAGGAGATTGCGGTGGAAGTGCAGATCGGCGGCCGGACCGTGACCATCGGCGGCATGTGCAAGGGCTCCGGCATGATTCACCCCAATATGTGTACCATGCTGGCATTTCTGACCACGGATGTGAATATTTCCAGACAGATGCTGCAGCGGGCGGTGAGCGCCACGGTGGTGGATTCTTTCAATATGATCTCGGTGGACGGGGATACCTCCACCAACGACACGCTGCTGGTGCTGGCCAATGGCCAGGCAGGCAATCAGGAGATCACATCTGAGGGGGCGGACTATGACGTTTTCTGCCAGGCACTGGACTATATCTCTGTCTATCTGGCCCGGAAAATGGCCGGGGACGGAGAGGGGGCGACTTGCCTGTTTGAGGCAAAAGTGATCGGCGCGGATACAAAGGAGCATGCCCGTATTCTGGCCAAATCCGTGATCTGCTCTTCCCTGAGCAAGGCGGCGATCTACGGCCATGACTGCAATTTCGGCCGCTTTTTATGCGCTTTGGGATACAGTGGCGTCAGTTTTGATCCGGACAGGGTGGATCTGTGGTTCGAGAGCCGGGAGGGCAGGGCCAAGGTGTACAGCCAGGGGAGCCCTGTTCCCTACAGCGAAGAGGAGGCCACCAGAATCCTTTCCGCTCCCGAAGTCACGGTGGTGGCGGATATGCATATGGGCGATGCCCAGGCCACGGCCTGGGGCTGCGACCTCAGCTATGACTATGTGAAAATCAATGCGGATTACCGTTCATAAGAATACATAAAACAATAAAACAGCATATCTCCTGTAGGTGTCCTGATCTATATAGGGACGCTCCTGCGGCCCTATATAGATCACCGGGACTGTGCGTCGGAAGGAGATATGCGGAACTATAATGGAGGAAATATATGAGTGAAGCAGTAATATCGGACGCGGTGCGTTATATCGGCTGCGACGACCATGAGATCGACCTGTTTGAAAGCCAGTACAGGGTGCCTAATGGGGTATCTTACAATTCCTACCTGATTGTGGACGAAAAAATCGCCATCATGGATACCGTGGACGCCAGGGCCACGGAGGAGTGGCTTGCCAATCTGGAACGGGAATTGGACAATACGTCCCGGCGTCTGCCGGATTATCTGGTGGTATCCCACCTGGAGCCGGACCATGCCGCCAATATCCAGAGGGTTTGCGAAAAGTATCCGGAACTGACGGTGGTGGGAAGTGCCAAGACCTTTGCCATGCTGCCTCAGTTTTTTACCATGGATTTCAGCGGCCGAAAAATGGAGGTCAAGGAAGGGGACAGTTTGTGTCTGGGCCGTCATACCCTGCACTTTTATATGGCTCCCATGGTACATTGGCCGGAGGTCATGGTATCTTACGAGGAGGCGGAGAAGATTCTGTTTTCGGCAGACGGTTTTGGCAAGTTCGGGACGCTGGACACCCAGGAGAACTGGGACTGTGAGGCGCGCCGCTATTATATGAATATTGTGGGAAAATATGGAGCGCCTGTACAGGCCCTGCTTAAAAAGGCGGCGGCGCTGGACATACAAATCATATGCCCTCTTCACGGCCCGGTGCTGAAGGAAAATCTGCCCCATTATCTGGAAAAATATGAAATCTGGTCCAGCTACCGTCCGGAAGATGAGGGTGTTACCATCGCCTTTGCCTCTATCCATGGCAATACGGCAGCCGCCGCCAGGGAACTGGCAGTGCTGCTGGAAGAGAAGGGACAGAAGGTGAGCCTGTTTGACCTGGCCCGGGATGATATGGCGGAGGCCATAGAGGATGCTTTCCGATACGACAGGCTGGTGCTGGCGGCGGCCACTTATGACGGGGGCCTGTTCCCCTGCATGGAAGATTTTCTCTATCATTTGAAGCTGAAAAACTATCAGAAGAGAACAGTGGGAATCCTGGAGAACGGTTCCTGGGCTCCTATGGCCGGAAAGCTGATGAAAGAGTATGTGGAAGGGTTCAGGGACTGTGTGCTGGCAGAGCCGGTGGTCACGGTGAAATCTGTTTTGAACGCCGACAGCCGGGAGCAGATCCGGAGATTGGCCGACGCAATGGCAGAGTAAACCGTTAAACGGGGTCTTTAAGCGGCAGAGGAATCTGTAAGAAGAGAGGAAGATATATGGAAAAGGATATGGAACTGGTAATGCACAAGGCGGAGACCCTGATCGAGGCATTGCCCTACATTCAGAAATTCAACCGTAAGATCATTGTGGTCAAATACGGCGGCAGTGCCATGAGCAATGAGGAACTGCAGAAAAATGTGATCAAGGACGTGACCCTCCTGAAGCTGGTGGGCTTCAAGCCCATCATCGTCCACGGCGGCGGCAAGGAGATCAGCCGCTGGGTGGAAAAAGTGGGTAAGGAGGCCAAATTTGTAAACGGTCTGCGGGTCACCGACGATGAGACCATGGAACTGGCGGAGATGGTGCTGGGCAAGGTAAACAAGGGCCTGGTGACCATGGTGCAGGAACTGGGGGTCAACGCCGTGGGAATCAGCGGTAAGGACGGCGGCCTGCTCACCGTGGAGAAAAAATACGCGGACGGTCAGGACATCGGCTTTGTGGGTAATATCACCGAAGTCAACCCCAAGGTGCTCTATGATCTGCTGGAGAAGGACTTCCTGCCCATCGTGGCTCCCATCGGATTGGATAAGCATTTCCAGACTTACAATATCAATGCGGATGATGCGGCCTGTGCCATCGCGAAAGCCGTGGGAGCGGACAAGCTGGTATTCCTCACCGACATCGAAGGGCTGTATAAGGACATTCAGGACAAGTCCAGCTTTATCTCCCGCCTGTCGGCTTCCGAGGCGGACGAACTGATCGGCGGCGGCTTTATCGGCGGCGGCATGCTGCCCAAACTGTCCAACTGTACTTCCGCCATCAGGGGCGGCGTGAACAGAGTCCATATCCTGGATGGCCGGGTGCCCCACAGCCTGCTGCTGGAGGTTTTCACCAACAACGGCGTGGGAACGGCTATTATCAATGACGAAGAAATGGGAGGGCTTTCCCAATGATGAAAGAATATATCGACGAGGCGGAGAAAGCGCTGCTTCATACCTACAACCGCTATCAGGTGGTGCTGGAAAAAGGCGACGGCGTATATCTCTACGATATGGAGGGGAAGCGCTACCTGGATTTCGTGTCCGGCATCGCCGTGTTTGCCCTGGGCTATAACAACAAAGCGTACAACGATGCGCTGAAGGCCCAGATTGACAAGCTGATCCATACCTCCAACTATTATTACAACCTGCCTGCCATAGAGGCGGCCCGGAAGATCAAGGAAGTGTCCGGCATGGACAGAGTCTTTTTCACCAATTCCGGGGCGGAAGCCGTGGAGGGAGCCATCAAGGCCGCCAGAAAATATGCCTGGCTGAAGGACGGGCGCACGGACCATGAGATCATTGCCATGGAACATTCGTTTCACGGCAGGACCATGGGGGCGCTTTCGGTGACAGGCAATCCCAAATACCGGGAAGCCTTTGAACCCATGATCGGCAATATCCGTTTCGCGCGGATGAATGATTTTGACAGCGTGATGGCCCAGGTGACGGACAGGACCTGCGCCATTATTCTGGAGACGGTGCAGGGGGAGGGAGGGATCTATCCCGCGGAGGAAGACTTCCTGCAAAAACTGCGCTCGCTCTGTGACGAGAGGGATATCCTTCTCATACTGGACGAGATCCAATGCGGTATGGGGCGCACCGGATATATGTTTGCCTGGCAGCGCTATGGCGTGAAGCCGGATATCATGACTACGGCCAAGGCGCTGGGCTGCGGCGTGCCGGTGGGCGCGTTTCTGATGACCGAGAGAGTGGCCCGGAATTCCCTGACGGCAGGAGATCATGGAACCACCTATGGCGGCAATCCTCTGGCGGCGGCGGCCATCTGCAAGGTGCTGGAGTTGTTTGAGGAGCAGAAGGTGCTGGAGAATGTGAGGGAGGTAGGCCCTTATCTCAGCGAAAAGCTGGAAGAACTGGCCCGCAGACACGACTGCATCGAGACCCACCGGGGTATAGGGCTGATGCAGGGTCTGGTATTCCGAAAGCCTGTGGCAGACATCATTAACAGGGCCCTGGAAAAGGGGCTGATCCTGATTAACGCGGGTTCCCATATCATCCGCTTTGTGCCCGCGCTGGTGATCGGCAGGGCGGAGGTGGATGCCATGATAGAATTATTGGATAGTTGTATAGAGGAATGAGGAAATTATGCATATTACCGATAGAATTGTTGCAGTGCTGGTGCTGGGGACATTGACCACCGGGCTTTACGCGGGCAGCTTCATAGACTGGAACAGCGAGGACGCGCAGCAGAACCCGCTGGCGTTTCTGAACCAGAAGGAAACCATACGCATCTGGTATGGGGACGAGGCTCTGACAGATTATATCAACAGCGCCGCCGTAGCTTTCGGGGAGGCCCATAATGTGCGGGTCTTTCCCTACTATATAGCGGAGAACGACTATTTGGAGACCATAAACAGAGCCACATTGGGGGAGGAGCAGGATATGCCGGCCATGCCGGACGCCTATCTGATCAGTCACGACTTGCTGGAAAAAGCCTATCTGGCAGGACTGGCAGTGCCGGTGGAGGACGCGGCGGGCGTGATGGACGAGGCCCATTTTCCCAAGGCGGCGCTGTCGGCGGTGTCCTATCACGGAAAACAGGTGGCTTACCCCCTGTACTATGAGACCAGCGCCCTGCTTTACAATGAGACTTATCTGTATGAGTGGGCCAGGCAGCAGGCGGGTAAGGCAGATTCGGAGACCGGCGCCGACGGGGAGGGGGAATTTGAGGAGTTGGACGAACTTCCCGACGAGGAAAACGCGACCGTAGTATTCGATGAAGAGACCCTGGCGCTGCGGACGGAGCAGTTTTTTAACGAGGCGGTGCCGGCCACGGTGAGCGACATCCTTCAGATGGCGGATAGCTTTGATCCCCCCGAGACGGTGGAAGGAATTTTTTCCTGGGATGTATCCGACATTTTTTATAATTATTCCTTTGTGGGCAATTATATGAATTTGGGGGGAGAAGCCGGAGATGACAGGAGCCGGATCGACATATACAATCCGGAATCCATTGCCAGCCTGGAGATCTATCAGGGACTGAACCAGTTCTTCTCCATTGACTCTTCCAAAGTGACTTACGACTCGGTGCTGCAGGACTTTCTGGAGGGAAAGCTGGTGTTCACCATTGCCACAACAGATGCCGCGGCGATTTTGGCCCAGGCCAAGGCGGACGGAAGTTTTGCCTATGATTACGGCGTGGCTCTGATGCCGGATCCCAGCGGGGAACTGGCAGGCCGCTCCATGTCTGTGACCAGTGCGGTGGCGGTCAACGGCTATTCCCAACACCAGGAACTGGCCAATGCCTTTGCCGCCTACCTGGTGGATGGCTATGCGGAGAACCTGTATGAGCACACGGGAAAGGCATCCGCCAACCGCACCGTCAATCAGGACAACGGCCCCCTGCAGATATTCCTGGAGGAGTATGGGGACAGTATGCCCATTCCCAAGCTGATGGAGGCCAGCAATTACTGGATTCAGCTGGAAGTGCTGATCGCCAGAGTGTGGAACGGGGAGGATGTGAGCAGCCTGGTGGAGCAGCTGGATCAGCAGATGCGCACGCAGATTGTTAAAAACTGAATATTTTCCGCATACGGAACCAATCATCAGGATATCCTATTAATGAGACTCTAATTCAGAAAGGACAGAGAGATGATTGGTTTTTTTATTGCTCTTATATCGGGAGCGCTGATGAGCGTTCAGGGTGTGTTCAATACCCAGGTGACAAAAAATTCCAGTATATGGGTTGCAAGTGCTTTTGTGCAGTTTACCGCGCTGCTGGTCTGTCTGGGGGCATGGCTGATCACGGACAGGAGCAGTCTGCTGGCTCCCCTTAAGGTGGAACCCAAATATATGCTGCTGGGAGGTGCAATCGGTGCCTTTATCACCTATACGGTCATAAAGGGCATGGAGGCGCTGGGGCCGGCCCGGGCGGTGATGCTAATTGTGGTGGCGCAGCTTTTGGTTGCCTATGTGATTGAACTGTTTGGATGGTTCGGCGTGGAGAAGCAGCCCTGGGAGTGGCGCAAAGCCCTGGGTATGGCCATAGCGATTGCGGGTATTATTGTCTTTAAATGGAAATGACCGCGTAATAATTAATAAAATTTAAGTATTTTCTACTTGTCAAGGGAAAATACATCCGATACAATAAATCTATCAGCATAGAGAGGCATTCCGAGTACCGCAGGGGAAAGGAACTATGATGAGGATAATACAACCTAAATTTATTCTTGTATGCTTTTGGATGTCGCTGGTCTTGAGCGGCTGCAGTCGCAGCGGAGAGATCCTGTATTTTGACCGGGAAGAGGCGGGAAACGAATATGTCCGGGAGTTGGGCGGGGATGTGGAATTGTCCTCCCGGAAGGAGCTGCCTGAAGAGGAGCCGGAGTTTCGGCAGGAAGCCTTAAGGCAGATCTGTGTTCATGTCTGCGGTCAGGTGTGCCGGCCGGGGATCGTGATGCTGCCCGAAGGCAGTCGGGCCTGGGAGGCGGTGGAGGCAGCGGGCGGATTGTCCGGGGAAGCCCATGAGGCGGCGGTAAATCTGGCGGCTGTGCTTCGGGACGGAGAGAAATTGTATATCCCGGCTTTAGGCGAAGAGCCGACGGACGATGCGGAGAACAGAGGTCTGGTCAATTTAAACACTGCGGACAGCGCCGGGCTTCAGACCCTGCCCGGGATCGGTGAGAGCCGTGCGGCAGACATTCTGTCTTATCGGGAGAAACACGGCGGTTTTCAGGCCGTGGAGGAGATTATGCAGGTCCCGGGCATCAAGGAAAGCACTTACGAGAAGATCAGGGATCAAATAACGGTAAATTGAACATTGGCAGAGGAAAATGAGTGCTAAGGGAAGGATGGTTGACAAAAGTGGCTGCAAAAAGGGCTTTGGTAGTGGATGATGAGAAACTGATCGTGAAGGGGATACGGTTCAGCCTGGAACAGGATGACATGCAGGTGGACTGTGCCTATGACGGGGAGGAGGCTCTGGAACTGGCCCGGGCCAATCGGTACGACATTATCCTTCTGGATATTATGCTGCCAAAGCTGACAGGTTTTGAAGTGTGCCAACAGATCCGGGAATTCTCCAATGTGCCCATTATCATGCTCACGGCCAAGGGCGATGACATGGACAAGATTCTGGGTTTGGAGTACGGCGCGGACGACTATATCACCAAGCCCTTTAACATTTTGGAAGTAAAGGCCAGAATCAAGGCCATTATGCGCCGTGTAGAGCCCAAGAAGGGACAGGCGGAGGCCCGCAGGGATCTGGTCAGCGGCGAGATGAGGCTGGACTGCGAAGGAAGGCGGGCTTATATCACGGGCCGGGAGATCGGCCTGACGGCCAAGGAATTTGAAGTGCTGGAACTGCTTATGACCAATCCCAACAAGGTATACAGCCGGGAAGCGCTTCTGAAGATCGTCTGGGGTTCCGACTATCCCGGCGATGTGCGGACGGTAGATGTACATATCAGGAGATTACGCGAAAAGATTGAGAGCAATCCCAGCGAGCCCCAATATGTGCATACTAAGTGGGGGGTAGGGTACTATTTCTACAATGTATAAACCATGCTGAAAGAATATCTTATAAAAATCAGAGAATTTTATCATCAGAACCTCAGCTTCCGCAGCCTGCGTGTCAGGATTTTCCTGATTGTGCTGGTGGTGGGCACCATTCCCAGCGTTGCCATGCGCTATGGAATCATGCGGAATTACGAAGAGCGGGCCGTGGAACTTCGGACGGCGTCGGTGCAGAGCCAGCTGAGGGTCATAGCGGACCATCTGATCAACGAGGATTATCTGGCCATGCAGAGCTCCCCAGGGTTCAGCGCGGAATACTCAAACAGCAGCAGCTTCAGGGTGATCAACGCGGAATTGGAGATGCTGTCCAATCTGTATGACGGAAGAGTGCAGATCATCAGCGGGAACCTGCGTGTTATAAAGGATACATACGCAATCAGTGAGGGAAAGACAATTATCTCGGAAGAAGTGATCAAATGCTTCATGGGGGAGAGTCTTTCCAATTATGATGATCGGAATGGATACATAGAGATGACCATTCCCATTATAGACAACCAGAATGTGGGCAAAGAGGAAGAGAACACGGGAGCAGTGGTGGTGGGAGGCGTAAAACAGCCGGATCCCCGGGTCAAAGGGGTGATGCTGACCAGCATCTCCACCGACTATATCATGGATACCATGGATATTTTAAACCGTAAGGCAATCATTCTGGAGACACTGATGATTATGGTCATTGTGACGATCGCATTGGTGTTGGCCGTGGTGCTGGCCAGGCCTTTTGAGCGTGTCACCAGAGCCATCAGCAGGGTGAAGGAAGGGTACAGCAATGAGAGCATTTCGGTCCCGGACCTGACAGAGACGGAACATATCGTGGAGGCTTTCAACCAGCTGCTCCAGCGTATGAAAGTGCTGGACGATTCCCGGCAGGAGTTTGTTTCCAATGTATCCCATGAGTTGAAGACTCCTCTGGCTTCCATGAAGGTGCTGGCGGATTCCCTGCTGGTGCAGGAGGAGGTGCCTGCGGAACTGTATCAGGAGTTCCTGGAAGATATTGTGTCGGAGATCGACCGGGAGAATCGGATTATCACGGATCTGCTGACCCTTGTGAAGATGGACAAGAAAGTGTCGGGCCTGAATATCGCCGCCGTCAATATCAATGATTTGACGGAACTCATATTGAAGCGTCTGCGCCCCATCGCCCGGAAGAAGGACGTGGAGGTGGTGTTTGAGAGCGTGCGTCCCGTGACGGCGGAAGTGGACGAGGTCAAGATGACATTGGTGATGTCCAACCTGGTGGAGAATGCCATCAAGTATAATAAGGAACATGGATGGGTGAAAGTGGTGCTGGACGCAGATCATCAGTATTTCACTTTTGAGGTCAGCGATTCCGGCATGGGCATTCCCGAGGATTGTCTGACGCAAATCTATGAGCGTTTCTACCGGGTGGAAAAATCCCACTCCAGGGAGATCGGGGGCACCGGCCTGGGCTTGGCCATCACTAAGAACGCCGTGCTGATGCACAGGGGTTCCATCACCGTGACCAGCACGGAAGGGGAAGGGTCCACTTTCCTGGTTAAGATTCCCCTGAACTATATCGCGCAGTAAAGAGGCAGGAGGAAAAGGTTGAAAAAAAGCGCTTTCAACTATTGATTTTGAGTCCGCCAAAGCGGACATGGGGTATAAAGATGAAACGAATCGCGGCGGCGCTGCTTTTATTGCTCTGTCTGTTGTCTCTTGTCTCCTGTGAGGGCAAGCAGGAGGACAAGACCAGAACTTACTCCGTGTATTATGTGAGCAACGCCGAGACAAAGATAGAGATGCATACGTATGAAATGGTGGCTGAGGATCTGGAGGGCCAGGTGACGGAACTTATGACCGCACTTGCAACCACCCCGGCAAAGCTGGAATACAAAGCGCCTTTAAATATGGGGTTTCAGGTGCAGGGCATGGAAGTGAACATGGGAAAAGTGCATCTGGATATGTCGGAGAGTTACAATAGTCTGTCAGCGACCACAGAGGTACTGGTGAGGGCGGCCATTGTGAAGACGCTGACCCAGCTGCCCCAGATCAACTTTGTATTTATCACCGTGAACGGCAATCCTTTGCTGGATTCCCTGGGAAATATTGTTTCCACCATGAATAGGGACCAGTTTGTGGAAAACGACGGAAATGCAATCAATACCTATGAGGAAGTCAAGTTAAAACTGTATTTTGCCAATGAGGCGGGAGACAGGCTTATTGCTGCCAACCGTACCAGAGAGTACAGCACCAATATTTCCCTGGAAAAACTGATCGTAGAGGAATTGATCAAGGGGCCCAGCCGGGAAGGGCTGTATCCCACCATCAATCCGTCTACCAAGGTGGCAAGCGTGACAGTGAAAGACGGAGTGTGTTATGTCAATCTGGATGAGACTTTTCTGACACAGCCCTACAATGTGACGGCGGAGGCCACCATCTACTCCATTACCAATTCCCTGGTGGAACTGAGCAATGTGAATCGGGTCCAGATCTCGATTAATGGGGACAATTCCGGCACTTATCGGGAAAAATACAGTTTTACAACATATTTTGAGCGTAATTTGGATATTGTGACAAATTTGGAATAGCGCAGAAAAGCCCGCCGCGGCGGGAGGAATGGAGTGTGTTTGAGAGGAATGCGGAGGCCGCTTTTCTGCGGCTGTATGGCGCTGGTTACGGTTATTGTGCTCTGGCAGGGACTGGCGGACCCACCGCCCTGGGAATCCCGGTTATCCCGGGAGTATGGGTTTTCCGGGGAAGGGCGGGGACATTCGGTGACTGTGACCGGCCAGGTATACCACAGAGAAGTCCGTACTTTGTACGGTGAGGAAGTTCTGTTTCTTTATCTGAGATCTGTTACCGTATCGTCTGATGCGGAATCGGGGGACAAGACATCTGTCCCGAATATTTCGGAACAAACTGTAAAAGACAGACTGGTGTGTCAACTCACAGTGGGTGGGGAGGCAGCCGAGCAGGCGGCATATGCCCGGATGCCGGGGGGATCGGCGCTGCCATTACAGGAAGGGCAGGTCAGACTGGGCAGCCGGGTGGCGGTGCAGGGACGGCTGGAACTCTATCCCCATGGGACAAACCCGGGCGAATGGGACAGCGCGGACTATCATCTGATTACCGGGGTGGCGGGGCAGTTGAAACAGGCCCGGCTTCTGGGCAGTGATAAAGGCTGCTGGTGGGTCCGGGAGGGGTTGCTGCGTCTCAGGGGTTTTCTAAAGGATCGGCTCTATCGGGGGCTTCCCCCCAGGGAGGCATCGGTGCTGGCCAGGATGCTGCTGGGAGAAAAAGACGGGCTGGACCAGGACTTGAAGGAACTGTATCAGGATAACGGCATTGCCCATGTGCTGGCCATCTCCGGGCTGCATATTAGCCTGCTGGGTATGGGGCTGTATGGGCTTCTGCGCCGGTGGGGCTGTCCAATCATGCCCGCCGCTGCGGCCGGCGGATGTATGATCCTGCTCTATGGGGGAATGGTTGGCTGGGGCATCTCGGCGGTCCGGGCCATAGGCATGTACCTGATCCGCATGCTGGGAGAGATATGGGGCAGGCATTACGATATGCTCACAGCCATGGGGGTGCTGGCAGCAGGAATGATCTGTCATAATCCCAGGCTGGCGTACCACTGCGGGTTTCTGTTGTCCTTTGGGGCCGTGGCGGGGATGGGGCTGGTATATCCCGCATTGCTGGAACTGCCCATCTATACGGGACTGGACAGGGCCGTGCGCAGAGAGAGACCGGCCGGAAAGAGATTGGCTGGTGGGAAACTGACAGGAAAGAGTCTGTTCCTGCTGCGGAACCTGCTGCAGGGACTGCTGGCAAGTCTGTCCATTACCCTGGCCACATTCCCCCTCCAGCTTTACTTTTTCTATCAGATTCCGGCCTATGGCATACTGTTGAACCTGGCCGTATTGCCTCTGATGGGGCTGTTGCTGGCAGGGGGATTAATTCTGATGGCCCTTCCTGCCATGCTGCCTGCGAGATGGGTCGTGCTGGGGATATTGGAGCTATACGAGGGAATCTGCGGACTGGCCCAATGCCTGCCGGGACATCTGTGGATTACCGGCCGCCCCGAACTGTGGCAGATAGCGGGATACTATGGGATTTTGGCCTTTACGGTCTTTCTGCTGACCGGAAAAGGGGAATCCCGGAAGGGACGACATTGCAGAAAGGGAAGAACGGGACTGGTGCCGTTGACCATGGCGGTCCTGCTTTTTGCCGGGCGCTGGGACCGGGATTTTACTTTTACCATGCTGGATGTGGGCCAGGGGGATTGTGTCTGTGTGCGCACCGCCCAGGGACAGGTCTACTTGTTTGACGGAGGAAGCAGCAGCCGGAGCCGTGTGGGAGAGTATGTGCTGATTCCCTATTTGAAATATCGGGGTTTTGACACAGTGGACGGAATCTTTGTGTCCCACGGGGACCAGGACCATATAAACGCGGTGAAGGAACTGCTGACGGACGGTAAGGGGCTGCGGCTCAAGGCCTTGTATCTTCCAGGGGTGGAGGAATTATTGCCGGATTCCCTGGCACAGCTGCGGGAACTGGCCCGGGAGGCGGGATGTCAGGTGCATTATCTCTCTCAGGGCATGGGCTGGCAGCAGGGGGATTTCCGGCTGACATGTCTGTGGCCCGCCGAAGGCTATTCGGGGGAGAGCAATGCCTCTTCCGCCTGTTATCTGCTGGAACAGGGAGCATTCCGCATATTGCTCACCGGGGATGTGGAGGGGCAGGGGGAGAGGGAACTGACGGCATACCTGGAAGATCTGTCTCTGCCGGGGGTGGATGTATTGAAAGTGGCCCATCACGGTTCCCGGTATTCCACTTCCCAGGGCTTTCTGCAGGGGGCAGCGCCCCGCTTAGCGCTGGTCTCCGCCGGTCTGGACAATTCTTATGGGCATCCCCATGGGGAAACGCTGGCGCGGCTCGCGGAAGCGGGAAGCCGGGTTGTACAGACGCCGGAGAGCGGTGCCGTGACGATTCGCCTGTCACGGAAACAATTATATATGGAAACATATAAAAAAATGTATTGATACCCCCTGTCCAATGGAGTAGTATATGGGATAGGAATGGGAAAATTCAGGGGGGGAATATTATGTGCAAGAACGTACAGAGGGGATATGCCCCTGGCGATCAGGCGGAGTTTGGGGGCGATGCGGTTCCCAAACTCCGCAGGGCGGCGCAGAACCTGTATTATCTGTTAAATCAGGGGTATCCCATCAAGGGGGCTTCGGTGTTTGTGGGCAACCATTATCTGCTTTCAGAGAGACAGCGACTGGCATTGGTGAGAGCCGTGTCCTCACAGGAGCGCAGGTGGCCCTGTCCGATTCCCTGCTGCTGAGATGCATGGACGGAACGGTGCGGGACCTGGCGGCTCTCAGGGGCACGTACCGCCTGATTGACAAGACCACCCGGGCCATCGAGATGGTGGGCCGGATGCTGGAAAAAGGCGGGGTCGGCAAAGCGGTGTTCTATCTGGACTCCCCGGTATCCAATTCCGGCAGGCTGAAGGAGCGGATCGGAGCGCTGCTGGGGGAATATCCTTTTGATTTGCAGTTTGAGCTTATTCACAATGTGGACGCAGTCCTGGAAACCCTGGAGAATGTGATCACCAGTGACGCCATCATCCTGGACAAATGCGGGAGTTGGTTCAATCTGTGCGGCAGGATCATTGCAGAAGAGATAGGGGAATATCCATTTGCGGATTTTGCGGTTCCCGAGGAATGAGATTTGGCGGATTATACGGCAGGATAGGAGGTATTTGTGATATGAAAACTTCGGATAAACATCTGTCACTGGTGGTAGATTTGTATGGCTGTCCCAATCGGTGCAGACATTGCTGGCTGGGACATATGCCCAACAGAAGGATGGAGGAGGGAGCGGACGAGTGGATTTTCCAATATTTTGAGCCCTTTTTTGAAAATATAACTTTTTACAGTTGGCTGAGAGAGCCGGATTTCTGTGAGAACTACAGGGAGCGCTGGGAAAGAGACAGGCATCTGTCCAGGGGAATTGCGCCCCGGCGCTTTGAACTGGGAAGTTTCTGGCGCATAGTCCGGGACCGACAGTATGTAAAGTTCCTGAAGGAAGTGGGGGTACAAAAGCTACAGCTGACTTTTTTTGGGCTGGAGCGGTATACGGATGAGTATGTGGGCAGGAAGGGAGCGTTCCAGGAACTTTTGCAGACCACGGAAATACTCATCGAAAATGAGATAGCTCCCCGCTGGCAGGCATTTATCAATGAGGAAAACAAGGAGGAGGTGGCAGGTCTGCTTTCTCTTATCGAAGAACGCGGACTGTACGAGAGATGCGCCGCGTTCGGTTCCAATTTTTCCTTTTTTGTCCATGCGGGGTCATGTGACGGAGAAAACCGTAAACTATATGGAATCCGAATCAATAAACAGGATATCCCCCGGGAACTGATTCCTTATTTCCCGAATTATGACGAACAGAAGCCGGAAGGGGAGTGGTGCAGGCAGCTGAAGGAGGAGAAGGGCTGCGTCATCTACCATAATGAGGAAGATATCGTACTGAACATTTCCAATACATATGATGTGTTTTTCAATTTTACACATATGACGCCCAACTGGAAAATCGGCAATCTGAAAAGGGATGACAGGGATGAACTGATCCGCAGAGTTTTGGAGGAGGACATTCTGGCGCTGAATCTGGCAAAAAATATAAGCCTGGGGGAACTGGTGGGGAGATATGGAGACTTCTGCTCGGATAAGATCTTTTCGTTGGAGGATTATAAAAGCTATCTGCTGAACTGCTATGTTGACGGACAGTAGGGCAGAGAGGGAAGGCAGCAGGGGGTACAGCCTGCGGAGCGCCGGGGCTTTTCGAGGGAGTAGGAAAGGGAACGGCGAGGGAGCAGGAAAAGGAACGGCGAAGGAGCAGGAAAAGGAATGGCGAGGGAGTAGGAAAGGGACAGCAAGAGAGCAGGAAAGAGACGGCAAGGGAGTAGCAAGGGAACAGTAAGAGAGCAGCAAGGGAATAAGAAAGAATGGGAAGAGATACAAGAGGGAAAATGAGATGAGGAGAGAGAAAAACGGCGGTTGGCAATTCCGCATATGGGACAAAAGGATTACGGTTTATCCCGGTGATTCCTCCGAAGGGCCTGTGGTCTATCTGAATACCGCCGGACAGGAGGGCGAGACGGTCTGCAAACTGCTGGGGGACATGGGCCCCAGGGATTTTTCCCTTGTGACTGTGGGTGACCTGATCTGGCACTGCGATATGACGCCCTGGGATATGCCTCCCTTGTCTGCCGGCGCCCAGCCCTGCCGGGGAGGGGCCGACGAGTATCTGCGGATTCTGGAGGAGGAGATTGTTCCGGCGGCAGAGAAGGCCGTGCCGGGTCCCATTGCCTGGAGAGGGCTCGCAGGGTATTCATTGGCGGGGCTGTTCGCCGTCTATTCTTCTTACAGGGTGCGGGCTTTTCACAGAGTTGCCAGCATCTCAGGCTCACTTTGGTATCCGGGTTTTCGGGAATATGTGCTTTCCAATGAAATGGCGGGAAAGCCCACCCATGCCTATTTCTCCCTGGGCGACAGGGAGGACAGGACAGGGAATCCCTATATGAAAACAGTGCGGGAGCACACGGAAGCCATTGCCGCGCTGCGCAGGGAACAGGGGATCGAAGTCATGTATCAGCTGAATCCGGGAAACCATTTTAAGAATATTGCCCGGCGGACGGCGGCGGGAATCGCCTGGATGCTAGGTGCGTAAATTTGTCCGCTCTCTTTTAGGTAGTGTCTTACGAAATCCGAAAGGCACAGGCCGGGTGCACTAATTGGAGGAAAAAAGGGGCGGAGTTTCGAAAGGGAAAACAGTATGTGGAAGTACATCATAAAATTGGGGATAATTATGCTTGCGGTTCTGCCCGTCTGCCTGCTGGCGCGCAGACCCTGGAGAGAGAAAACGGCCCGGGCCTGGGTCTGGGTGGGGTTCGTTGTCTTTATGGCCGGGTTGCTGGCGCTGGTGCTGGAGGGAGAGTACCAATCTCCCAAAGCCATGGCAGAATCCGCCATCCTGCGGATCAAAAGCGGCGAGGGAATCAATCTGGTTCCCTTTCGCACCATTGCCGGGTTTTTCAATCATTTCATTCCGGATATTTTTCTGGTGAATATAGTGGGCAATATTGTGATGTTCATGCCCTGGGGCTTTGGACTTTTGCTGTTGTGGAAGAAGAGACAGAGGTTTTTTTCTGCGGCGGCTTACAGTCTGGCACTGCCGGTTCTGATCGAGGCATGTCAGCTTTTCACCGGCCGCAGCGTGGATGTGGACGACCTGCTGCTGAACTTTCTGGGAGGATGTCTGGGAGCGGGGGTGTATTTGGGGGTGAGGAAGCTGGCTCCGGGGGTGGGGAAGCTGGCCCTGTAGCCTTCCGGAATACCGGCGAATCGGATATTGCCATTGCCGGACAAATGCAATATAATAGGTCTGACGGAAAATCCGACGCCTATAATTTGGAGGAAGCCCATGCAGCGGATACAGAATGATATCAAATCAGGGCAGTTTCAGCCCGTGTACCTACTTTTCGGGGAGGAGCGTTACTTAAAGCGCCAGTACCGGGATAAGCTGAAAAGTGCGCTGTGCGCCCCGGACGACAATATGAACAATCATTTTTACGAGGGCAAAAACCTGTCCGTGGGTGAAGTCATCGACCTGGCGGAGACCCTGCCCTTTCTGGCCCAGCGCCGGGTGATCTTTATGGACAACAGCGGCCTTTTCAAGTCCGGGGGCGAGCAAATGGCGGAATACTTAAAGAACCAGAACGAATCCACCGTGCTGATCTTTACGGAGGCGGAGGTGGACAAGCGCAGCAAGTTGTACAAAGCGGTGCAGTCCCAGGGCTGCGCGGTGGAATTTGCCCCCCAGGATGAAAAGACCCTGAAGCGCTGGGTGGCGGGCGTCCTGGGAAAAGAAGGAAAAAAGATCGCTGAAAGCACGGTGCTGCAGCTGCTGAATAAAACAGGCACGGATATGGAAAACATTCAAATGGAGCTGGAAAAGCTGGTCTGCTACTGTATGGACAGGGAGGTGGTGGAACCCGGGGATGTGGAGGCAGTCTGTACCACCCGGGTATCCAACCATATTTTTGACATGGTGACGGCCATTGCGGAAAAGCGCCGGAAAGACGCGCTGCAACTCTACTATGACCTGCTGACTTTAAAAGAACCGCCCATGCGGATTCTGTTTCTGATTGCCAGACAGTGCAATCTGCTGCTCCAGGCCAGGGCCATGAAGAGCAAAGGTCTTTCCAACAAGGAGATGGCTTCCGGCCTGGGGGTTCCGCCCTTTGCAGTGGGCAAATATCTGAGCCAGGCGTCCCGGTTTAAGTCTGCCGTGCTGCGGCAGGCCCTGACCAAGTGCGTGGAGGCGGAAGAAGCGGTGAAAACCGGGCGCATGAACGATGTGATGAGTGTGGAAATACTGATTCTGTCGGTATTTGAGGAGGCATGCTAGTGTGCTGGCATATTTTTATACAGGAGTATGACAATGGCAGATAAAAAATCGGGAAGAGGAAAAAAACAGACTCTGCTGGGCAGCGTGCTGGCAGTGGTTATCATATTGTTACTTGGCGGGACGCGGCTTTTTGACGGAGACGGCGTGCCGGGATTGGGTACCGCTTCGGAAGCCGGTGCGGACAATGCCCTGGAGACCCTTCTGGAGGAGGCGCAGTCTGCCGACTGGCTGGAGGACACCCGGGAAACGGTGTACTCTTTCCGCAATGAGCGCCTTCTGAACCAGCACTATGAAAAGCATGGGATGGAAATGGGCTTTGCCAGTCTGGAGGAATATGTAGAGGCGGCGAATGCAGTGATTCATCACCCGGACGCATTGCACAAACTGGAAGCCGAGGATAATGACGATGTGTATTTCCTGGAGGCCACCAATGAATTTGTGGTGGTTTCCACGGATGGCTATATCAGGACCTATTTTATTGCCGACGGCGGGATCGACTATTTCAACCGCCAGTAGGGAGGAATGTATGGAACCAGGATTCTGTCTGAATCTGCACAACCGGGGCGAAAATCCCTGTTTTGAGTCACATGACCCCTCCATGATGTACGATCCTGTCAGCGGGATGTATTACTCCTACAGTACAGACGCGGCTCTGGTTTCCCCTTACCGCCAGGGAATCCCGGTGCGCAGGAGCAGGGATCTGGTACATTTTGAATTTGTGGGATACGCTCTGTCGGAACAGGCCATTCTCCAGGGGCGGGATAACGGCCCTGGATATAAGCCTACAGGGGGCTTCTGGGCCCCCTATGTGGAGCGTGCCGGCGGCGAGTACCGCATGTATTATTCCGCTACCAGGGCCTTTGGAAGCTCCGAGTCCCGTATATGGCTGGCGGTGGCAGACCGCCCGGAGGGGCCTTTTGAGAACCGGGGGGTGGTCATGGACACCTGGCACACGCCGGATACGGAACCCAACGCCATTGACGCCCATGTGGCGGACACGCCGGACGGCAGGAAATATTTTATCTACGGTTCCTTTTTTGGTGGTATTTTTCTGAAGGAACTGGATCCGGCCACAGGGATGCCGGTGAATCCCGACCCGCGTTATCAGGGAAAGAGAATTGCGAAAAAGCCTGAGAACTCGTATATTGACGGCCCTGAGGGGGCGGCGGTGCTCTTTCATCCCCGGGAGGGGTATTACTATCTTTTTCTGTCCTACGGATGGCTGGGGGATGATTACGATGTGCGGGTGGGCCGCAGCCGGGAGATCACCGGTCCCTATCTGGACTACCGGGGACGCAGTCTGGACGGCGGGGGCTGGGGGATGAAACTGGCAGGGAGTTATCGGTTCCGTTCGGAAAATCCCCGGGCGGCAGAGGATGAGCCCGGCTGGCAGTTCGCGGGTTTCCGTGGGCCGGGACATGGGGTGCCCTTCCGGGATCCGGTGTCCGGGGAATATTTTTTTGTGCACCATATGCGGGATGGCGCCCAAGTGTTCCGTAAGAGCGAGTGGGGCAGGGATTCTTACCGTATGCATTATATGGCGGTGCGGCGTATGTTTTTTCTGGAGGGATGGCCTGTGTTTTCCCCCCAGCCCTATGCGGGGGAAGAGGGGGAGCCCTGTTCCCTTGCTATGTATTTGGATCGGGAAGAGCAGGGGACGGCTGCGGCTTGGGAGTGGCTGCGGCTGAACCATGAGGACAATCGACAGGTCCAGGGAGAATTTGGGCCTCTGCCGGAGGATTTGCCCCGGGATAGGGCCCTTGTATTTCATAGTTATGACTTTGAAAACAGCCGGGAAGGCGTCTGCCTGGCGGGCATTACCACAGAGGGAGAAGTAATCTGGGGAAAATATTGGGCAAAGGAATTTTGAGGGAGGTTTATGGGACATATGGTTCGTTATGATTAACCCATGAATACAGGACATGCATACTTGTTCGGAGCAAATGGAATCAGAGAGCGGATATTCCATGAAAACTAGGGCGGAGGAGCAAGCCTGGCCGGAGCCATGAGGCGGCAGCAGCAAAATCCGGCCGGAAAAAGCCGCAGCGGTTCTCCGGGAATGCAGGAAAGAGGTAAGGATGGGTAAATCATGGACGGATCGTATATTATGGGGATTGGCGGCAACGGTGCTGGGGATGGCTGTGGGGATCTGCGTCCTGGGCGGTATCAGGAGTCAGGCAGCGGATACTTGGAAGGCCCGGGAGGCATACTATGAGCAGTTGGAGCGGGAGTACGTGGGCCGTGTGAGGCAGTTTCTGGAGGAGCGCGGTTACCGCAGCAGCGGCGTAACTTTAAGCCGTATAGTGGATCATGACGGCCGGCGCAGTTACAGAGTGCTGGTACATCATGGTACCCTGGACAGGCAGGGAGAAGAGATCCAGGCGGAAGTATTAGGGGAGATAGAGGACATGGGCTTTTTCGTGCCGGGCTGCAGCTTTTCGGCGCAGATGCTGCGGTGACCCCAGTCTGCCCCAGGATTCGGAAGGGCAGTACGCAGAGGGATGCAGAGGACATCCCGATCTAAAAAGAGCAGGAGGCAGAGAGATGGCGGAGATATTTGAACCCAGGGCACAGGAGATTTACAGACATTTTAAGGGGGGACTATACCAGGTGCTGACGGTGGCGGAACATACCGAGACCGGGGAGCAGCTGGTAATATATCAGGCAATGTATGGGGAGTTTAAGATTTACGCCAGACCTCTGGAGATGTTTGCGGGCCCGGTGGACCGGGTCAGGTACCCGGAGGCGGAACAGGAATTCCGCTTTCAACTCCAGAGTCCGGAGGGGGCACGGAGGCAGAGCGGGGGGGACCAGGACGGGCCGCCGCGGGAGGTATTGTCACAGGAGCCGGGAAACGGCGGAGGGTATATTTCGAATACCGCCCACCGGGGAGACGAAGCCGGAAAAGACCAGGCGGCAGAACCCCGTGGGACAGAAACGGAACTTCAGACGGCGGAATCCCATGGGACAGAATCGGAACTTCAGACGACAGAACCCCGTGGGGCAGAGCCGGAACTTCAGACGGCGGAATCCCGTGGGGCAGAGCCGGAACTTCAGACGGCGGAATCCCGTGGGGCTGAGCCGGAACTTCAGGCGACAGAACCCCATGGGGCAGAACCGGAACTTCAGATGGCAGAACCCCGGCAGGAGGAGCCGGGCCTGGATCCCATGGTGCTGGAGTTCCTGGACGCCCGTACCTACGAGCAGCGTCTGAACGTGTTGGCGGCCCTGCATCACCGGATTACCAATGAGATGATCACCACCATGTCCCTGTGCTGCGATATTGAAGTGGAGGGCGACGATGTGGAACAGCGTTATGAGGAATTGAAGCAGTGCCTGATGATGAAAGAACGATTTGAGATCAAGCGTCTGGTGTGAGCAGATTGTGTGCCGTACCCCGAAGGGGGGCGGGATGGGGAAAAACATGAAATACGAGAACATTGTCAAGGGGCGTTTTGAGGAGCGCCCCAATCGTTTTGTGGCATATGTGGAGATTGAAGGCAGGCGGGAGAAGGTACATGTGAAAAACACGGGCCGCTGCCGGGAACTGCTTCTGCCCGGGGCCACCGTTTATCTGGAACGCAGCGGTAATCCCGGGCGCAGCACGGCCTATGACCTGGTGGCGGTGGAAAAGCAGGGGCGTATGGTCAATATGGACTCTCAGGCGCCCAATCGGGCAGTGCTGGAGTGGCTTTGGGAGAAGCAGCTTTTCCCGGATCTGGTGTCCGTCAGGCCGGAGACCACATACGGCAGTTCCCGCATTGACTTTTACATTGAGACCGCCTCGGAGAAAATTTTTATGGAGGTCAAGGGCGTTACCCTGGAGGAAGACGGGGAGGCGCGTTTTCCCGATGCTCCCTCCCAGCGGGCGGTAAAGCATGTGGAAGAACTGGTACGGGCCCGGCAGGAGGGATATGAGGCCTGTGTGCTCTTTGTGATTCAAATGAAAGGGGTGAGCCATCTGATCCCCAACGCAGTGACCCACCCGGAGTTCGCGGAGGCGCTGCGGCAGGCGGCCGGGGCCGGAGTGCGGGTCCTGGCCTACGACTGCCGTGTGACTCCGGACAGTCTTGAGATAGGGGACGTCGTTCCCGTGTATTTGGAGGGCCTTTCCCCATCTTTGGAAAAATTTAACGGCATTTCAGAAAATATTAAGGAAAACCTAAGAAAAGGGGAACTGTCTGCGATTGCGGAGCCGCTTCTGAAATGGTATGATAGTAGCAGGAGAATTCTTCCATGGCGGGAAGATCCCACCCCCTACCATGTGTGGATCTCCGAGATCATGCTCCAGCAGACCAGGGTGGAGGCAGTGAAGCCGTATTACCGCCGGTTTATGGAAGAATTGCCGGATGTTGCCAGCCTGGCCCGGGTCTCCCAGGAGAGACTTTTGAAGCTGTGGGAAGGTCTGGGCTATTACTCGCGGGCGCGCAATCTGCAGGCCGCCGCCCTGCAGGTGATGGAGGAATACGGCGGACGGATGCCCGGCAGCCGCCGGGAACTGATGGGGGTGAAAGGGATCGGAAGCTACACCGCCGGAGCCATTGCCTCCATCGCATTTGGGAAAAAGGAGCCGGCAGTGGACGGCAATGTGCTCAGGGTGTTGTCCCGGCTGCGGATGGACGACGGAGAGATCACGGACCCCAGGGTAAGACAGCGGGTGGAGCGGGAACTGGGGGAGGCCATGAGTGCTTCTCGGCCCGGGGATTTCAACCAGGCCCTGATGGAGATCGGCGCATTGGTATGTGTTCCCGGAGGCCGGCCAGGCTGCGGAGAATGTCCTCTGGCGGCTCTCTGCATGGCACATCAGGACGGCTGTGAGCAGGATTATCCCAAGAAGGCGGCAAAGAAACCGCGGATTATAGAAGAGAGAACCGTCCTGGTCATACAGGACGGCAGCCGGGCCGTGCTTCGCAGGCGTCCGGCCAGGGGGCTGCTGGCGGGGCTGTATGAACTGCCCAGCCTGGACGGCCACAGGTCGGCCAGGGAAGTCACCCGTTATCTGACGGAAAACGGGCTGAAAATCCTGCGAATTCAGCGCCTGGCGGACAGCAGACATGTTTTCACCCACAGGGAATGGCATATGTGGGGGTACAGGATCCGGGTAGACGGGCTGGAACCCAGGGGCTGCAGCCGGGAGACGGAGGACTGGCTGTATGTGGAGCCGGAGGAGACAAGGGAGCGTTATCCTATCCCTTCTGCGTTTGCCGCCTATCTGCCCTGCCTGGATATCGTCCGGAAACAGGAAACTTCATCCGGGAACCCACATGGAGACCGGGAAGAATAGGCCGGCTTTGAAAATGCAATCAGATAGAAATAAGAACAGTATGAATCGGAACAGGAGTAAAAGACATGAAGTTATTATCCATTGCAATACCCTGCTATAACTCAGAGAACTATATGCGCAAATGTATTGATTCCCTGCTGCCCGGCGGCGAGGACGTGGAGATCATCATAGTGGACGACGGTTCGCAAAAGGACCGCACGGCGGAAATCGCGGATGCGTACGCAGCCCAATATCCCACCATTGTGAAGGTGATACACCAGGAAAACGGCGGACACGGCGCTGCGGTGAACGCAGGTATTGAGAATGCCACAGGCCTTTATTTCAAAGTGGTGGACAGCGATGACTGGGTCAAGGAAGAAGCGTATCGCCAGGTACTGGATACGCTGCGGGAGCAGACCGGTATAAACAGGGTATTGGACATGCTGATCTGCAACTTTGTCTATGAGAAAGAGGGGGAAAAACGTAAGAAGGTTATGAATTATCGGCATATCCTGCCCGAGAACCAGTTGTTTACCTGGGAGGACTGCCATCATTTTACCAAGGGGCATTATATCCTGATGCATTCGGTGATCTTCCGCACCAAGCTGCTTCGGGAATGTGGCCTGAAGCTGCCCGGACACACTTTTTATGTGGACAATCTCTATGTATTTGAGCCTCTGCCCTATGTGGAAAACCTGTATTATCTGGACGTGAATTTTTACCGATACTACATCGGCCGGGAAGACCAGTCGGTGAATGAGAGCATTATGATTTCCCGCATTGACCAGCAGATTTATGTGAACAAGCGTATGATTGATTATTTCACGGAGCGGGGTGAAGAGATCAGGGAAGACAGGCGTCTGTATCAGTATATGTACAATTATCTGGAGATCATTACCACCGTCTCCAGTGTACTGCTGCTCCGTTCCGGCACAAAAGAACACCTGGCCATGAAGAAGGAACTGTGGGAGTATTTGAAGAGCAGGGATAAGAAACTGTTCGGCTCCATGCGCCGGGGCATCATGGGGGCGGCCATGAATCTTCCCGGCAAAGGAGGCCGCAGGCTGGCGGTGGACGCCTACCATATCTGTCAGAAAATCTTTAAGTTTAACTGATGAAAATGTATCAATCCGAATAAAGGTGCAACACATCGGAAAGGCCGCCCTTTGCTGAAAGGGCGGCCTTTATTATTGATAGAACAGGATCGGTGACAGATCTTTTATGGGCCGAAGGACTGTCCCGGAAATGGAAATTTCGTATTAACCCTGGGCCTGGGGGCTGGAATCTCCCCTTCCCCGCAATACCCCTTTCAGATTCGCGATCAGGTCCTGGCGATAGACCAGTACATACATGGCGGAGGCCAGGCCCAGGCCAGTGAGCACATCAAACAGGGAGTGCTGTTTGAGGAACATGGTGGACAGGATGATGGAGACGCACAACACCAGCGACGAGTTCCGCAGCCAGCGCTTTTTTCCCAGCCGGCAGCGGCACAGGGCCACATGAGCGCCGATGGAATTGTACACATGGATGCTGGGCCACAGGTTGGTGGGGGTATCCGTCCTCCACAGATGGGTCACCATCCGGGTGAAAATATTGTCTCTGGGCAGGGCGTAGGGCCGCAGATGATGCCCGTTGGGCCACAGGGTGGATACCAGCAGGAAAATGGTCATCCCCGTAAACAGAAAGATGCAGGCTTTCCAGTAATCCGGTTTGCTTCTGAAGAAAAGGTACAGTACCACGGCACTCACATACAGAAACCATAAAAAGTAGGGGATGATAAACACTTCGCAAAACGGGATATGGTCGTCAATGGCCATATGGATCACATGGTAATGCTTGGTTACCGTCCGCTCCAGATAGCAGAACCAGGTCATATATAGTATCCCGTAAAGCACCAGAGGGATGCCGTGCCGGTATTTCATATAGAAGTTCTTAGCTTTTTCCATAATGGGTATTCTTTCCTCCTGACTGACTGTAATTCCACATTTGCACCACATAAAAGCATGTATTAATGTCCCTAAATATAGCACAAATATGTTTTTTTTCAAGAGGAAAAATTCAAAATTAAGAAAATGCAAAGCAATATTTAGATTTTCTTCAGATATACATTTGCAATGCGTGCCGTTGGCAGGTCACCACCAATCGGTCGCTGCGGCGGGCCACTTCCCCGTCCGTATGCACCCACAGGGGGGCAGAGGTCTGAATCTCCACTTCTTGCGCCCGATAGGCCGTGATGCCCCGGAACATATAGTGTTTGCCCATAAAAGCGGTGGGCAGGGCTGCCAGGATCAGCGCCTTGGACAGATCTCCCACCACGCACAGATCCAGCAGGCCGTCCCGGTAGTCGGCCCGGGGCGCGAACTTGAACCCGCCGCCTTCATACATATGATTCATAAAAGCCACGAACAGGATTTTCCGAATGGATATGGGTTCGCCCCCGTCCAGCCGGATCTGGCAGGATACGGCCCTGCTGGCAAAAAGTTGTTTCAGAGCGATTCCCAGATAGGTCAGCTTGCCCAGCCCCAGCTTGTTGAGGAAGCCTTTCATCTCCGAGCGGTTGGTCTCCTCGCACACGGCGGCGTCAAAACCTATGCCGCTGCTGACAATAAAGCGGTGGCTGGAACCGTCCCCGTAGGTGGTGACGCCGATATCCACGGCAGTGGTTTCTGTTGCTTCCAGGATCCGCTTCAATGCTTTCAGAGGGTCGCGGGGAATGGGCATATCCCGGGTGAAATCATTGCCGGAACCGATGGGGATATAGCCCAGCGCCACCCGGGCAAGGTCGCTGATTCCCTGCAGCGCTTCGTCTATGGTGCCGTCTCCTCCCAGAATCACCAGATGGCAGAGCCCGGTTCCGGGAGCGGAAGTGATCTCCCGGGCCAGACGGGTAATATCCCCCGCCTCTCTGGAAAAATGGGCCTCATACTGTACCCGGGCCGCCTGCAGATAGGGCTCGATCACAGTGTCCCACAGCTTCCGTCCCTTGCCGGAGCGGGATACGGGATTTAATATGAAATGAAAGGTTCTCTCCATTGTCTCCTCCGATTTAGAGTGCCGCATATTCCCATTTTTTCTGCTACGTTTTAACGTCTTGATTTTACCATGTTTCCCGTATTTCCGCAAGACCGTCTCCCGGGCATAATCTGGGACGCTGTGGCAGAAAAATCTTGCAAACTCGCAAGGATATGTTATACTTCTAGGTGAATTTGCATTTTGAGAACAGCGAAAGCAGGAGGAGAGCATATGTATTCATTGGAAGAAGTGAGAAAAGTTGATTCGGAGATCGCACAGGCCATTGAGGACGAACAGGCCAGGCAGAACAGCCATATTGAATTGATCGCGTCCGAGAACTGGGTGAGTAAGGCCGTGATGGCCGCCATGGGCAGTCCGCTGACCAACAAATACGCGGAAGGGTATCCCGGCAAGAGATATTACGGCGGCTGTGACTGTGTGGATGTGGTGGAGAATCTGGCCATCGACAGGGCCAAGGAACTCTTCGGCTGTGACTACGCCAATGTGCAGCCTCATTCCGGGGCCCAGGCCAATATGGCGGTGCAGTTCGCGGTATGCAAACCCGGGGATACCATCATGGGCATGAACCTGGACCATGGCGGACATCTGACCCATGGCAGCCCGGTGAACATGTCGGGAAAATACTTCCACATCGTGCCCTACGGCGTCAACGCAGAGGGCTTTATCGACTATGACGAACTGCGCAGGATCGCGCTGGAGGCGAAGCCCAGAATGATCATCGCCGGAGCTTCCGCATATGCCAGAACCATAGATTTCAAGAAATTCCGGGAGGTGGCCGATGAAGTGGGCGCCGTGCTGATGGTGGACATGGCTCACATCGCCGGGCTGGTGGCCGCAGGCCTGCATCCCAGTCCCATCCCCTATGCGGATGTGGTGACCACCACCACCCATAAGACCCTGCGGGGCCCCAGGGGCGGTCTGATTCTTTGCAACAAAGAGGCGGCGGACAAGTATAACTTTAACAAAGCCATCTTCCCCGGCATCCAGGGCGGCCCTCTGATGCATGTGATTGCCGCCAAGGCGGTGTGCTTTAAGGAGGCGCTCACCGATGCGTTCAAATCCTACCAGCAGGGCATCGTTGACAATGCGCAGGCGCTGTGCAAAGGTCTGATGAGCCGGGACATCCGAATCGTATCCGGCGGCACGGACAATCACTTGATGCTGGTGGATCTGACCGGCTACGGACTGACGGGCAAGGCGGTGGAGAAGCTGCTGGATGCGGCTCATATCACCTGCAACAAGAACACCATCCCCAACGATCCGCAGTCTCCCTTTGTGACCAGCGGCGTGCGTCTGGGCACCCCTGCCGTGACCTCCCGGGGTATGAACACGGAAGATATGGACAGGATTGCGGAGGCCATCGCCATGATTATCAAGGGCGGCGAGGAGAAAGTGCCCGAGGCGAGGGCCATCGTACAGGAACTGACCGATAAATACCCGCTGGCCTGATGTGCTGCTCATCGGGCTGCTTAAGGATAATGCAGCCCGATGGGAATTTTGACAAGGCGGTTTGCCCGAATATATCGAAAAGAGGTGCTGAGATGAAACATTACAAAACAGGCGGCCTGGCGCTGGCCTGCGTCTTATCCCTGTGCCTGGCCGGCTGCGGCACAGGCGCCCAGGTGGGCGGAGCGGTGGACAGGGGCCTTGACATGGAAGGCTATACCCGGGAGGAGGAGCAGTCCGGGGAAAATGGCCAGACCCAGGAAAGTACCGGCGGCGTGGACGTCACGGATATAAATAATACTTCCGCGGAAGGCGCCGCAGACGGGCTGAATGAACTGGGCCTTGACCCGGAGACCATGGATCTGCTCAAATTCAATATCTATGTGCAGCTGAACAATACCATCGTGGAGATCATGGATGACATCAACAACTATTTCCTGGTGGTGGACACTGCGGAGGAGTTCCGTTTCCGGGAGGACGCGGAGTACAGTTACGGATATCGGATCACCGGCTTTAATATGGACGCGGTGGAGGATGCGGAAGTGGTGTGCGGCATGGAGCCCGCATTTGAGACTCTGGACGGACTGGTGGAATCCATGCTTCCCTCCATGCGGGAGATTATAGAGACTTTCAACGCAATCGATGATTCTGAGTATACCTATGAGGAAAACCAGTACCAGCAGCCCAAGGACAATCACATCCGGCTGATGGCATGTCTGCAGGAGTTCACCACTTACGCCGATCAATTTCTGGCGGAGCTGGATGTTATCGCCGATGAGAGAAGCGCGGCCCAGGAGGTGAAAATGCAGGAGGAAGGGCGGCTCATTGCTTATAACTTCAGCCATATGCTCACGCTTTCTTCCCAGATCCTGGATCAGATCTATGAGCAGGGCATAGACGATTACAATCTGACGGAACTGGATCTGACCCCGATCTACCCGCTGTTTGAGGAGATGCAGGAGACGGCGGCGGCTTATGCCGAGGCGGTGAGCGACAACAATCAGCTGATGCAGGAATCCCTGTCCAGCCGCCAGGTGTACGCGGGCGATTTCAACGGCCTGCTGCAGGCTTTTGAATGGATGATCAAACAGGTGGAGAGCGGCGTACCCTACGAGGATCCCTCCCATGAGTATCTGGGCGGCCTCAAGCATATTTACGAGGTGCTCTCCGGCAAAGTGGAAGAATACAACGGCATTTTTGCCCAGTAGCGGCACTTTCGTTTTTTTCACTAAAAACCTTGCGTTCAGACTTTACTTGTGGTACAATATCTTCCATTGACGCACAAATGTGCGCGGGAGAAGTACATCATGAAGGAAAATGTCAAGTATTATATGGTGCGGCAGAAGGCAATCCCGGAGGTGCTTTTGAAAGTGGTGGAAGCCAAGGGCCTTCTGGAGTCGGAGAAGGTGGGAACCATACAGGACGCCGTGGACGCGGTGGGGATCAGCAGGAGTTCTTTTTACAAGTATAAGGACGATATCTTTGAACTCCATGACAACGCCCGGGGGACGACCATTACTCTGACCATGCAGGTGGAGGATAGGCCGGGACTGCTGTCGGATGTGCTGAAAATCATTGCTGATTTTCGAGGGAATATCCTGACCATCCACCAGAGTATCCCCATAAACGGGGCCGCGTCCCTGAGCGTCAGTATACAGATCTTACAGACCACCGGGGACGTGGCCCGGATGATTCAGGAACTGGAGAGTCAGATGGGCGTGCGCCATGTGAAGATCCTGGCGAAGGAATAAGTTGTGCAAAGCCGAAAACGAAAGGGCTGCTGAGGCGGCAGAATGTGAGGGAGATATGATCTATGTAGCTGTTTTGGGATATGGCACCGTGGGCAGCGGTGTGGTGGAGGTTATCGAAAAGAATAAGGATATGGTGAACAAAAAGTCCGCAGCGGAACTGGAGATTAAGTATATTCTGGATCTGCGGGATTTCCCGGGGGACCCCTATGAGCAGAAGGTGGTACATGATGTGAATATCATACTGGACGATCCGGAAGTGTCCATTATCTGCGAGACCATGGGCGGCACCAAGCCGGCATACGACTTCACTAAGGCTGCCCTGCTGAAGGGCAAGAGCGTGTGTACCTCCAACAAGGAACTGGTAGCCGGTCATGGTCCTGAACTGCTGCAGATCGCCCGGGAGCACAACTGCAATTATCTCTTTGAGGCAAGCGTGGGAGGCGGCATTCCCATTATCCGCCCTCTGAACTATTCCCTGACGGCGGAGAAACTGGAGGCCGTCACGGGTATCCTGAACGGCACCACCAACTATATCCTGACCAAGATGGAAAAGGAGGGGGCGGATTTTGCCGCCACTCTGAAGAAGGCCCAGGAAAAGGGCTATGCGGAGCGCAACCCGGAGGCGGATATCCAGGGGTACGACGCCTGCCGCAAGATTGCCATCCTGTCCTCTCTTATGACGGGGCAGAACGTGTCCTATCAGAATATTTATACGGAGGGCATAACCGGGATCACGGCGGATGACTTTGTCTATGCCCGGGCGCTGGGCCGTTCCATTAAGCTGCTGGCCATGAGCAAGGATACGCCGGAGGGCACGCTGGCCATGGTGGCTCCCTGTATGATCGGCCCGGAGAACCCCCTGTATATGGTGAGCGGCGTGTTTAACGCGGTGTGCGTGCGGGGCAATATGCTGGGAGATTCCATGTATTACGGGAAAGGGGCGGGCAAGCTGCCCACCGCCAGCGCAGTGGTATCCGATGTGGTGGACTGCGCCAGACATCAGGGCAAGACCATCCTGTGTTTCTGGAATCAGGAAGAGGCCAGGCTGGTGGAGATCGGTGATGTGGAGAGAGGATTCTTTCTGCGGGCCGCGGCAGATGCTGCAGCGGAGGTGGAGAAGGCGTTCCCCGGAGCGGAGCGGATCCGGGTGGAAGGCCGTACGCAGGACTGCGGCTATCTCATCCCTCCCATGAAGGAAAAGGAATTCGCCTCCAGGTATGAGGCGCTGGGTGAGAAGGCTCTGGGCAGGATACGTCTGGAGTAGCACAGGCGTTAAGTCTGAACGGGACAGAATCATATGAGGAAGCTGACCGGCGGTGCGCGGCGGCATATGAATGTTGGCACAAGTCTGAAAAGCATAGAATATTGTGAGGAGAGAGGATAGGCAGGTATCATGAGAAAGGTTGTGAAATTCGGCGGCAGTTCCCTGGCCAGCGCCGAGCAGTTTAAGAAGGTGGGCAGCATCATCCGGGAGGATGAAGAGAGGAAATTCGTGGTGCCGTCCGCGCCGGGCAAGCGCGACGACGGGGACACCAAAGTCACAGACATGCTATACGGCTGCTATGCTCTGGCGGACGCGGATCAGGACTTCCGCGCGGAACTGCAGGCGATCAGGGACCGTTACCGACAGATTATCGACGGATTGGAACTGTCTCTGTCCCTGGAGGAAGAGTTTGCCGAGATAGAGCGGATGTTTTTGGAAAAAGCCGGCAGCGACTATGCGGCATCCCGGGGCGAGTACCTGAACGGTATCATCATGGCGGCGTATCTGGGCTTTACTTTCGTGGATGCGTCTCAGGTGATCTTTTTTGACGAAAACGGTGATTTTGACGGGGACAGGACCAACGAGGTTCTTTCCGCCCGGCTGGCGGGCTGTGCGTCCGCGGTGATCCCCGGCTTTTACGGCTCGATGCCGGACGGCAGGATCAAGACTTTTTCAAGAGGGGGGTCGGATATCACCGGTTCTATTGTGGCCAAGGCCATCAAGGCGGATGTGTATGAGAACTGGACCGATGTATCCGGCTTCCTGATTGCGGATCCCCGTATCATAGAAAGGCCGGAGGCCATTGACGTGATTACATACAGGGAACTCAGGGAACTGGCATACATGGGAGTTCCGGTGCTCCATGAGGACGCCATTTTTCCGGTGCGCCAGCAGGGTATTCCCATCAACATCCGCAATACCAATGCCCCGGAGGACGACGGCACCTGGATTGTGGGCAGCACCTGCCAGAAGTCCCGCTTCGTAATCACGGGCATCGCCGGCAAGAAGGGCTTCTGCTCCGTGAACATCGAGAAAGACAAGATGAACTCGGAGATCGGTTTCGGACGCAAGGTACTGCAGGCTTTTGAGGACAACGGCCTTTCCTTTGAGCATGTGCCGTCCGGCATTGACACCATGACGGTGTTTGTCCACCAGGATGAGTTCATGCGTAAGGAGCAGAAGGTGGTGGCCGCCCTTCACCGCCTGGCGGAGCCGGAGGCCATAGAGATCGAGTCCGATCTGGCTCTGGTGGCCGTGGTGGGCCGGGGCATGAAGTCCACCCGGGGCACGGCGGGCCGCATTTTCTCCGCTCTGGCCCATAACAATATCAATGTTAAGATGATTGACCAGGGTTCTTCCGAGTTAAATATCATCATCGGCGTGACCAATGAGGATTTTGAGAGCGCCATCAAAGCTATCTACGATATTTTTGTAATTGCGCAGCTATAGGCGCGGAGATATGCCGAAGAGAAAGCCTGCCGGGGATGGGCGCCATACCGGGCGGGCTTTTGCGCGCTCCGGCGCCGGAAAGAGAGGTATGCTCCCCTTCCGGGTTTTCGTTACCTGAAAACATGGTCAATATTTGTCGAATAATTCCAAAATTTGACAAGTGCATGGGAATATTGAAAAAAATAATAGAAAATTGAAAAAATGTGTTGACAAATAGAAAATACCTGTTATAATAAAATCATACAGAAGAGATCAAGCAACAGATTCCAAAAACAACACAGGAGGAAGGGCCAATGTACTAATGATAATGGAATCAAAAATACAATAGGAGGTAAGGACCATTGGACAGCATAGTTTGAAGAGGGCGCATCAAGAAACAGTTGATGTGCCCTCTTCCTTTGTGCGGGTTCTATTTCTTAATTTTCCTGAAAAACGAATTTTTGTGTAGAAAAATGGCGGACTATAAGGTATACTTTTGCTGTATATTCTATTGTGGGCGAAGTCGGAAGCGGTGTTATATCGCGTTGCATATTAAGAGAGGTTTTTAATACAAATGGAGAATCAGCAGGAGAAATTGCAGCAGCAGAGGGCAGCGCGGCGCAAGAGGAGACAACGCAATCAGATTCTGGCCTACGCCACTCTGCTTGTGCTGATCGCCCTGGCAGCCGTGGGCATCGTGGTGGGGGTCAAGCATCTGAGGCAGTGGCAGGAGCAGAGGCAGCAGGAGGAACAGAGGCAGCAGGAGAGCATACAGGATCAGCTGGAGCAGCAGGTGGGTTCAGACGAGGAGAGTATACAGGCGCCGCCGGAAGAGCCGGAGCCCACGCCGGAACCTGTGCCGGAACTGACTCCGGAGGAAAAACTGGATGAGATCATCAATGCCATGATTGATGCCATGCCCCTGGAGGACAAAGTGGCCGGGCTGTTTTTTGTGGCCCCCGAGTCCATTACCGGCGTGACCGCCGCAGTGAAGGCGGGGGAAGGCACCAGGGAATCCCTGACCCGGTACGCGGTGGGGGGCCTGCTTTATCAGAAGAAGAATATTAAGGATGTGGAACAGTTCCGGGAAATGCTGGGCAACACGGAACTGTACAGCAAGTATCCGCTGTTTCTGGGCATAGAAGAGGAGGGCGGCAGCGTCAGTCCCCTGGCGGCGGCGGGCCTGGTTGACAAGCAGCCTTCCCCGGCGGATCTGGGAGCAGGCGGGGACCCGGGAGCGGCCTATCAGGCGGGCAGCAGCCTGGGGGCAGGGCTGGCCTCATACGGCATCAATGTGGATTTTGCCCCGGTGGCGGACCTGGCCAATGTGGAGGGCAGTGTGATGGCCGCCAGGGCCTACGGCAGCGATGCCGGGACGGTGTCGGCTTATGTGAACGGCATGGTGAGCGGCCTGCAGGAACAGAAAGTGACGGCCTGCTTGAAGCATTTTCCCTGCGGCGGCGGAACGGCGGAGGACACCGGGGAGGGACAGGCCGTGTCGGAGCGGAGTGCGGAGGATTTGCGCAGCCAGGAACTGGCAGTGTACCAGGCCGGTATTGACTCCGGCGTTCAGATGATCATGGTGGGCCATACCGCCGTTCCTTCCCTGACGGGGGATAATACACCGGCGTCTCTGTCCAGCATTGTTGTCACCGATCTGCTGCGGGTGGAGATGGGGTACAGAGGCGTGATTATCACCGACGCCATGAATCTGAAGGCCATCTCGGAGTACTACGATTCCGGCCAGGCGGCGGTGATGGCTCTGAAGGCGGGCTGTGACATGGTTCTGATGCCGGAGAATTTTGAGGAGGCATACGAAGCGGTGCTGGGGGCGGTCCGGGACGGCACCATCTCGGAGGAGCGGGTCAACGATGCTCTGCGCCGCATTTACAGAATCAAATGTGCCGACCGCCTGGAACAGGGCTGATAGGGGAGGGGGACGGGCTCTGTCCCCCGGTGTATTCTGTACGTCAGTACATCAGTTGTCTCTATTGTGCGTGCAATTTCATAATTTTTTTAAAATAACGGTTGACAAAAGCGGGATACTGATGTATAGTATATTTTGTTCAGAGCAATCTGGTACATGCGCGAGTGGCTCAGCGGTGGAGCACCTCCTTGCCAAGGAGGGGGTCGCGGGTTCGATTCCCGTCTCGCGCTTTTTTGATACCCAGGGGCAGGGTTGGCCCCGTTCCATGCAGGCAACTGCCGTAAGGTCTAGGTGCCCCGCCGCTTGCGGCGGGGCTGTTTTATTGCCGGAATGCGGCAAATCGGGGTAAAGCCGGAACGGACCGAAGGGTTTGAAAGAAACGAGGAAAATCGAATGCGGACTTTGGGTAGAATTATCAGGAGATATATACAGATTGTTACTCTGGCGCTGGTGCTGGGCATATTGGTATTCATCGGGTGCATGGAGATTTCCAAGGAGCGGGAGCGGGCATATGAAAATGCCGTCAGTGCTTTTCACCAGATCGGGCAGACCCTGGAGCGGAACCAGGAGGAACTGCGGGACATCGGCGTGGAGTACAGCGAGACCTGCCTGTACAATGCGGAAGCAATCGCTTACATGATCCAGCACAATCTCCCGGCACTGGAGAGCCTTGAGGAGTTGAAGCGGATGGCCGAATTTATGGAGGTGGATGAGATTCATATTTTTGACCGGGAGGGATGTATTTATGCAGGGACTCACCCGGAATACTATGGCTACACCTTTGACTCCGGGGAACAGATGCGTTTCTTCAAACCCATGCTGGAGGACCAATCCCTGAAGCTGGTGCAGGAAGTTACGCCGAACACGGCGGAGGGGAAGCTGATGCAGTACTCCGCTCTGTGGAGCGGGGACGGGCAGTTTATCGTCCAGGTGGGAAAAGCGCCGGTACGGCTGATGAAGGCCACGGAAAAAAACGAACTGTCTTATATTTTTGCCATGCTTAAGATTGATCCTGCGGCCATCTATTATGCCGTCGACATGGAGAGCGGAGAGATCGTGGGCTCCACGGACCTGGATAATGTGGGGAAAGACCTGACGGCGGTGGGGCTGGATCTGCGGGAGGTCCGTTCCGGCGGTATGGGCTTTCACGCCAGGGTCAACGGCGTGCATTCCTACTGCGTATTTGAACAGATCGGAGCCAATTATGTGGGACGTGTCATGCCTGACCGGATCCTGTACCAGCGTCTTCCGGCCAACATGGTCTCCCTGGCCGTGGGCCTGCTGTTGATCACCTTCTTTCTATCCTCTGTTGTGACCTGGTGCATGAACCGATACGTGGTGGGAGGGATCCACAATGTGAATGAGAAACTGCGCCTCATCGCCGGGGGCGATCTGGAGGAAAGGGTGGACATCCGAACCAGTGTGGAACTTTCGGAACTGAGCAGTTATATTAATGAGATGATCGGAAGTCTGCTGGCCAACAATAAAAAGATGTCCTATGCCCTGGGCAAGACCAATATGTACATCGGTGTGTACGAATATGCCCGACAGGGCGGGGTCCGTTTCACGGAGCATATCCCCAGAATATTCGGACTGGAGGAGAGCGAGGCCAAAAGGCTGTCCGGCAGCGGCGGGCTGTTCCGGGAATTTCTGGGACAGATTTTCTGCCGCCCTCTGCAGGGGGAGGAAGGGGTGTTCCAACTGGATGAGCGCTATATAAAACTGGAGGAGATTCGGGAGGGCAACGAAACCTTCGGCATTGCCATTGATGTGACGGAGGAGATTGTCAGGCGCAGGAAGATAGAGGGAGAGCGGGATATGGACGCCCTGACCGGGCTGTACAATAGAAGAGGGTTGGATGCGAGGCTGGAGCGGCTTTTCGCGGAGCCGGAAAAACTGGGGCATTACGCCGTGGTTATGATTGATGCGGACGGCCTGAAGGGGATCAACGATACTTACGGGCATGACAAAGGGGATGAGTATCTACGGAAGATCGCAGACACCATTAATGCTTTTGAACCTGGCAACAGTCTTGCGGCCAGACAGGGCGGCGATGAGTTTGTGCTGTTTTTATATCGGTATGAGCAGAAAGAGGAACTGGCCGAGGCTCTCAGGCTGCTGGAGTTCATTCAGAGGCATTGCAAGGCCTGTCTGGAACCCGAACTGCGGGTCAGGCTGGAGTTCTCCCTGGGATATGTGATGGGTCGGGGGCAGGCGGATTACCGGGAACTGCTCAGGCAGGCTGACGAGCGCATGTATGAGAATAAGAGGGAGCGGAAGAAGTCGCGGGAATAACCCGGGGTCTGCTGTCCGCACCGAAACACTGCCAAAAATCGGAAAACAGGGTTGACAGGCGGGGATAAAAGGATTAGAATTCCTTGTAAACCGATAGGAATTATATAAAATGAAAGGGGAGACACATTTTTATGGGAAAAAGGGCATATACTGAGAGAAATTTAAAATTTGAGACTCTGCAGCTTCATGTGGGACAGGAGCAGCCGGACCCGGCAACGGACGCCAGAGCAGTTCCCATTTACCAGACTTCCTCCTATGTGTTCCGGGACTGTGATCAGGCGGCGGCCAGGTTCGACCTCAGCGCTTCGGGCAATATTTACGGCAGGCTTACCAATCCCACGGCGGATGTGTTTGAGCGGCGGATGGCGGCCCTGGAGGGGGGCACGGCGGCGCTGGCAGTGAGTTCCGGCGCGGCTGCGGTCACATATACCATCCAGAACCTGACCCAGGCGGGGGACCATGTGGTGGCGGCCAAAAACATCTACGGCGGCACCTACAATCTGCTGGCCCACACCCTGGCGGCTTATGGCGTGAGCACTACCTTCGTGAATCCTTTTGATTTTGAAGAGGTGGAGGCGGCTATCCGGGACAATACAAAACTGCTGTTTGCGGAAACCCTGGGCAATCCCAACTCCCAGGTGGCGGACATAGCCGGACTGGCCGAAATCGCCCATGCCCACGGAATTCCCCTGGCAGTGGACAATACCTTTGCAACGCCTTATCTGGTGCGTCCCATCGAGCACGGTGCGGACATCGTGGTGCATTCCGCCACCAAGTTCATCGGAGGGCACGGCACTACCCTGGGCGGGGTGATTGTGGAGGGCGGCCGGTTCGACTGGGAAGCCAGCGGCCGCTTTCCCTCTTTGACGGAGCCCAATCCCAGCTATCACGGCGTCTGCTTTGTCCGGGCGGCGGGGCCGGCGGCTTTTGTGACCAAAATCAGAGCCGTCCTGCTTCGGGATACCGGGGCCACACTTTCTCCCTTTCATGCTTTTATCTTTTTGCAGGGGCTGGAAAGCCTGTCTCTGCGGGTGGAGCGCCATGTGGAAAACGCTCTCAAGGTGGTGCGGTATCTGGCAGATCATCCCCAGGTGGAGAGAGTGCATCATCCTTCCGTATCGGAGGACCCGGAGCAGCAGGCTCTGTATCGGAAATATTTTCCCCGGGGAGGGGGCTCCATATTCACTTTCGAAATCAGAGGGGATGCCCGCAGAGCCATGGATTTTATCGACAATCTGGAACTGTTCTCCCTGCTGGCCAATGTGGCGGATGCCAAGAGCCTGGTGATTCATCCCGCCTCCACCACCCATGCCCAGTTAAGCCCGGAGGAACAGGCGGATCAGGGCATTCGACCCAACACCATCCGGCTGTCTGTCGGCACGGAACATATCGACGACATCCTTCAGGATCTGGAGGAAGCCTTTAAAGCAGTGGAAAAATGTAATTTTTAAAAATTTTTTGAAAAATTTAAAAAATTCAGTTGCTTTTTTCCGAAGTTGTGCTATACTAGCCTCAAGGGGCATTAGCGCAGCTGGGAGCGCGTCACACTGGCAGTGTGAAGGCCACGGGTTCGAGTCCCGTATGCTCCATGACGGCAAAAGGCCGCAGATCAAAGATTTTCCAAGGAGAATCAAGGGTTTGCGGCATTTTTAGTCCCTCTTTGTTCACTGGAAAAGTAAGGAATATAAAGTACGGTTTTCGCAATTACATAATCATATTGGGAAACGGAAGGAGAAAAGGTATGAAAAGGTTATTGGCGTTTTTGCTGGCTGTTGTGCTGGTGATGGGCTCCGGCCTGACGGCTTATGCCACAGGAGCGGACGGCACGGTCTCGGGAGGGGACTACTGGGGTTCCGTGTCGGGGGACGAAGCTTTTGACCACCTGAATGACAAACTGGGCCAGAGGATCCAGGCAGGGCAGATCGGCCAGGTGGATGTATGCATCGGTGCGGCTCTGTTTATGGAGAGCCCGGTGACTTTTACGGTGGAACTGACCGATCCCTGGGGCCAGGCCCAGAGGGGAGAGATTGTTCTGGGTGCGGAGAGTGCTTCGGGGAAGGAGGCCCAGGAGGGCAGGGTGAGTTTCGGTCAGCTTGTGGAGGGCCAATATACCCTGAAAGTGACGGCAAAGGGATTTGCCGCATATACCCAGACGATTTCCGTGCAAAACAGGGCGTACGCGGTCAATCTGATGACAGGGTTTCTGGGCGGAGTAAATTATGCCCAGGGGACAATGCACCCCGGCGTACTGCTGGTGGGCGATGTCAACGGGGACGGCAGGCTGGACGCGGCGGACAGGGCCGCCCTGGTGGACGCCATTGACAGAGGTGCTGGTGCTTCGGAACTTGTTACGGATTTAAACGGCGACGGCGTGGTGGATCTGGTAGATCTGGAATATTTCGCAAAGGGATACAATGATGCCAGGGATACCCAGGCGGGAGTGGAGCGGTTTGTTCCCGTGGATGTCATACAGCCAGCCCAGGGGGCCAATACCAAAGTGGAGGGTGATCTGCAGGGACTTCTGGAAAACAGGGGGAGCGTAACCCTGACGGCGCTGAAGCCGGACGGCAGCACGGCCGCCATCTCAAAGGATACCCCGGTTTCCCTGGATTTTTACTTTGCGGAGGCGGGAGAGGCGAATCTGGCCGACGGAATCATTATCGAGACAGGCGGAGACAATCCCATCAGCAACAGCGTTATCACAATTGCTTATACGGACGAATCCGGGGCGGAGCAGATCAAAGAGATCCCGGTGGACGATGGAATACATTATCTTCTGGTGGATTCCGCCATCAGGGCCGAGCGGGACGGCCAGGGCAATATCCGGCTGCATCTGGGTTCCCAGGTGGCCGTGAAAAAGGTGACGCTGACCATTACGGGGATGCGGAACAACAATAATCTTGCGGAGATCTCCAAGGTGGAGTTCGTCAACGGCATGGAAGAGAGGATTCCGGATCCCGAGATGGACAGACCGGAGAATCTGCGGGCAGAGGCGGGGAACAAGATTATCCGTCTTACATGGGACCGCAGTGTCAATATCACGGGCTACGAAGTGCTGATAAAGCAGGGGGAGAGCCAGGAGACCGTGATGGTCACGGGCAATGCTCTGGATATCACCTCCTTCGGCGGCAGGGAACTGGCCAATTATCTGGAATATCGGATCCGGGTGCAGTCGGTTAACGGAACCTGGCGCAGCGGATACGGCGATGAGGTGACGGCGGTGCCTCTGCCAAGCGGCAAGCCGGATAAACCGGACAATGTGTCGGCGAAGGGACAGTACCAGAGCGTGGCGGTGTCCTGGAAGAATATGAAAGATACCCTGACCTACAATCTGTATTATAAGGAGAGCGCTGCCGGGGAGTATCAGAAGATAGAGGGAATCAAGGAGAACAGTTATACCATCAGAAATCTTAAGGATCTGACGGAGTACACGGTATATGTGACAGGCGTAAACGAGTTCGGAGAGAGCGGCCCTTCCCTGTCTGCGGCGGCTACCACCACGGATGCCAATCCTGCAGTGATGCCCAAATATAATCTGATCAATGTGGGCAATCCGGGAGAGAAGGGTGCTCATATCATCAGCGCCACCATGGGCGCCGCCATGGAGAACAGTCCTCTGGATACGGAGCCCGGCACCGCGTGGGGCACGGTGGATCATGACGCGGCGTCTTACTATTTTGCCAACACCTGGGATATAGGCGGCTTTAATCCCATGGGCGCCAAACACGGGCTTATATATGAGTTTGACCAGGCATACAAACTGGATACGCTGGCTTTCCACGATATGACTTCCCAAGATACGGGATATGCCTATGCCAAGGTGCGTTACTGGGATGAGAATGGCGTCCAGACTGACGTGGCCGGTATCTCCATGCAGAGAAAGACGGACGCGGGAGGCAGGACTTACTATGTGATAAAGCTGCCCCAGGCGGTCAACGCCAAGAAGATCCAGTTTGGCATTGCCCGCGCCACGGCATCGGGAACCATCTCGATCTCTGAGGTGTATTTCTACTATTATGACACGCTGATGGAAGATATCATGTCCCTGTACCAGGACGATCTGCACACGGTGCTCAGGCCGGAAGTGACCCAGGCGGATATAGACGCCCTGCGGACCCGGATCAATACAGTGGACTCGGTGAGCGGCGAGTACCATCCCGACCGGGAACTGCTGGAGCGGGAATTGCAGACGGCGGAGGCCATCCTGCGGGATGTGAAGCTGAACGCCTCTGTGATGGTTCACAGCGGGATCACCACCAAGGATGTGGGCAGAGGGTTCGGCGGTTTGAACGCCTGGCAGCCTTTGGGTGTGGTGGCAGCGGCCCAGGAAGAGATTATGGTTTATGTGGGCCACAGCAGCAAGAAAACAGGAGAGGCAGCCAATCTCCAGCTGGTGTCCACACAGTATCATTCTGAAGCGGCGGGTGTGAGCACCGTGGTGGCCACATTGAAAGTGGGCCCCAACAAAATATCCGTTCCCAAGATCGGAAGTACCACCGGCATAGAGTCCGGCGGCGCGCTGTATGTCCAGTACACAGGTGATGGCAGAGACGGTCAGTACGCGGTGCGGGTCAGCGGCGGAACCCAGGTTCCACGCCTGGATCTGTACCAGGTGACGGAAGAGAGCGAGCGGCTTGCCAGAGCCAAAGCCTATGTGGAAGAACTGGAGAGCTTTGTGGGGCAGATGGAAGCCACCCACAGGGAGGTACATGAAAATTCCCAGAACAGCCAGGTGAAGTATGCTTACAGCGAAACCGACTGTATTCTGGGCGCGTCCGATATCCTGCTGGATACCATGATGATTTCGCTTCCCGCCAAGCAGATCCTGGGCGGCACAGGAAGCGGTACCGCGGAACAGAAGGCACAGAAAATCCTGGATTCCATGCAGGCCATGGAAGATATGATGTACCTGTTCTACCAGCATAAGGGACTTAACGCCTCCGCTCCGGAAGCGCTGAACCAGGTTCCCAAGGGCCATCTGAACATTCGTTATCAGAGGATGTTCTCGGGAGCGTTCATGTACGCCTCGGGCAATCACATCGGCATTGAGTGGGGTTCCGCGCCGGGAATGGTGAGCGCTGTACCCGTGACGGCCGACAGTGAGGGCAGATATGTGAGCGGATCCTATTTCGGCTGGGGCATTGCCCACGAGATCGGGCATTGCATCAACCAGGGAACTTATGCCATAGCGGAGATCACCAACAACTATTTCGCGGTGCTGGCCCAGGCCAGGGACAACAACGGAAGCGTCCGCTTCCAGTACGATAATGTATACAAAAAAGTGACTTCGGGGTCTAAGGGCATGGCCTCCAATGTGTTCACCCAGCTTGGCATGTACTGGCAGCTTCATCTGGCATATGACAGGGGCTACAATTACAGGACCTATGCGGATTATGCCCAGCAGCTTGACAATTTATTCTTCGCCAGAGTGGATACCTATGCGAGAAATGCGGCAAAGGCGCCCGCGCCGGGCAATATTGCACTGACTCTTGCGGGAGACCGGGATCAGGATCTGATGCGCCTTGCCTGTGCCGCGGCAGAGAAAAACATTCTGGAGTTCTTTGAACGGTGGGGGATGACTCCGGATCAGGAGACCCGCAGATACGCAGATCAATTCCCCGGGGAGACCAGGGCTATCTGCTACGCTAATGATGATGCGCGGGTATACAGCCTGCAGGGAGGAACCAGTTCCTTAAACGGCACAGTAGAAGCCGTGGGCGATACGGTCACGTCCTCTGTGCATGCGGGCAGACCCAATCAGGTGGACTTTGTTCTGAGTTCCAAGGGTATTCCCCAGGCGGATGTGCTGGGCTATGAAATTGTGAGATGTATGATCAACGGCGGGGAGACCGTGAAGGAGACAGTGGGATTCACAACGGACAGTTCCTTCAGTGATACGGTACCTTTCAATAACCGGGTGGTCTGGTACGAAGTGACAGTTATCGACAAGTACTTGAACCGTTCTGCGGCCAAGACCCTGGAACCCATTAAGATCGGGGACGACGGAAGTCTGGATAAGGAATTTTGGACCGTCAGCACGCAGAATCTGACGGCATCGGGGCAGACCCAGGGAGAGGGAACGGACGGTTCTCCCTGCGAGCCGGAAGCAGAGAATCCTGCTGACAAAATGATTGACAACGATACGGCAACCGTCTATACGGCCACGGCAGACGGTGACGCGGAGATCGTCATGGAGTTTAACAGGACCCTTACGGTTACGGGACTGAAATATACCGCCGTGAGCGGGATCCCCGGCGCGGCTTACGAAGTGCAGGCCCTCTGCGGAGGCAGCTGGACCCAAGTGGCCGGAGGAAATCTGGAGGCTTCCGGCACGGGAACGGTCTATTTCTCCAACGGTGCCCAGGAATATGTGAGCACCTATGCGGCCACTGCCGTGAAACTGATTTTGAAAGCCGTCGGCGGCAGCCAGTTGTCCATCGGGGAACTGGATGTGCTGGGAGCCACGGGGGACAATGTGGACTTCAGGCGGACAGACAGCGGTGAGGTGGTGATCGGCCGTCTGGCTTCGGCTTATCAGTACGGTGACAGGGATACGGACGTGATTCCGGAAGGATCTATCGTCTTCAGCGGCTCCTATAAGGGAAATCCTGCCTATAACGTGCTGATCCTGTATGACCAGGACGGCAATATTGTGGGCGGCACCAATGCCGCAGGAGATTTGCAGGCGCAGCAGATATTGCTGGCGGAAGTAGAGGAAGAAGGCGAGATCAAGAATGTGTGGAACGGCACATGGCTCTATTGGATCGAACCCGGACAGCAGACAGACCTTGCCGGACTGGCCAGGGTGCGGGCGGAAATGTACCGCGTCAATGATGCCTTAACAAATGAGGGGCAAAGGCTGGTCAGCGACTCTCTGTTTGAGAATATGCCGGCCACGCTGCCGGAGATCGAACTGGGGAAGTAATGTGAGCCGGCGCCTGAATCAATATAGATATGCGGTGCTAACGCATAGATGGGAATAGATATGAGAAAATGTATATGTTTTATGATGATATCCGTCTCTCTGTTTGCCGCCTTACTGTCCCTGCGGGTTCAGGCGGCAAGCGGCGACGGGCTGCGGCTGGACGAAGGAGGGACGGTCACGGTGGTCTCCCAGCATGCTGCAAAAGAGGGAATTTCCTCTCTTTGCTTCAGCCTTTCGGTGGAGTCGGCAAACGGCGCCAGTGTGGAATTCCAGTTCGGAGATAGTAAGGCCAAAATACTGGACTATCGTTATGATGCAGCCGCCGGGAACCTGAAAGTTTATCTGGCGGGGACGGAAGCACTGTTCGCGGAGGGGACGGATGCCCTGACGGTGGGTAAGATCAAAGTGCTGGACGGAGGCGGCAATGAAGTGACCGCCACGGTCAGCGCCGTGGAAAATTCTTTGCAGTATGTGTACGGCACGGAAGTTAAAACCATGCTGGAGGTGGAACTCCCTGAGGCGGTGCAGATCGGGCCTGCTCCCGTGCAGCCCCCGCCCAGCCAGCCCGAGAATCCGTCAACCCCCGAGAACCCGTCCCCTCCCCAGAATCCGTCAACCCCTCAGACTCCCGCAGCGACCCAGGCGCCGGCGGTGCTCCCGCCTCAGCTGCCTGTGGTGCTGCCTACCCCCCGGCCAGTGCAGCGTCCCAGAGCTACCGCGAGTCCCAGGCCCACGGAAGCCCCTGCAGAGGATTCCGTAGAAAGCACCCAGCCGCCGGAAAGTGAGTCCCAACCTTCGGAGGAAAGCGTATCGGATGTGTCTCCATCGGAGGAGAATCTTCCCACACCTTCTCCTTCGCCCGATGCGGAGGATGAGAACCAGGCAGACAAGGAAGAAAAGGAAGTTAATCTGTTTATGGTGATCGCTGTGATTGCGGTTCTGGTGGTGGTGGTGATTGAGGTAATGGCCTTTGTGGTATTGAAAAAGCCGGGAAGACCCGGGCGCAGAAGAAGAGGTTAGTTTTGATACCTGAAAAAGGGCTGTTTTGCGACAGCCCTTTTTGTGTGGGTTTTTTTGTATGTATTTTTGACAGGGATTATTTATGCATGGATTTTCTTACGCAGGAGTATCAACGCTACCACATTGGGCAGTACCATCACGGCGTTGACCAGATCGGTACATTCCCATACAATCTGCATGGGGATCACTGCCCCCACATAGACCATGACGATATACACCAGCTTGTAGTGAGGGATGGCGGCGGGACCCCACAGGTATTCGGCGGCCTTCTCCCCCATGTAGGACCAGCCGATCAGAGTGGTAAGGGCAAAAGCCGCCAGGGACAGGGCCAGAAATACCTCTCCGTCAAAGGGCAGGCCCCAGGCGGACAAAAGGGGCAGGGAGCGAAAGGCCGCCGCTGCCAGTCCGGTTTCGTTTATTCCGGTCAGGGAATCAGGATGCAGCAGCATATTGGCCACAATGACCAGACCGGTCAAAAGGCACATAACCACAGTGTCCCAGAATACGGCGGTCATGGATACATAAGCCTGGTAGGCGGGGGAAAACGCATCAGAGGAGGCAGCGCCGATGGCGGAAGTGCCGATACCCGCTTCATTGGTGTACAGTCCCCTTGCAATGCCATAGCGGGCCGCCAGCAGCAATCCTCCGCCGGCGGCACCGCCCAGGGCCGCCTGGGGGGATAAGGCATTTCCCAGGATGTACAGGCAGGTTGCACCCAGGGCGCTGCGAAAGCGCCAGAGCAAAGCCAGACATCCGGCTATGTAGAGCAGGCCCAGCACGGGCACCAGCCGCATACATACCCGGCTGATACTGCGTATGCCTCCGATCAGTACCAGGCCGGTGACCACGGCGGCGGCAATGCCCACCAGATGGGGGGAGAGTCCCCAGGTGAGGGAGGTGGTCTGGGTCAGGGAATTGGCCTGGGTGGTGCAGCCCACGCCGAAGGCTGCCACCACGATACACAGGGCGTAGAAGCCGGCCAGGGGCTTACAGCCCAGGCCGTCCCGTATGACATACATGGGGCCGCCGATGTGATGTCCTTCCGAATCCCGCCTGCGGTAAAGCACGCCCAGAAAGCACTCCGCATAGGCGGTGGCCATTCCCAGCACACCGGTGAGCCAGCACCACAGCACTGCGCCGGGCCCTCCCAGAGCCACCGCCGTGGACACGCCGATGATGTTGCCGGTGCCCAGGGTGGCTGCCAGTGTGGTGGCCAATGCGCCGAAGGGGGAAACCCGGTGGCGCTGACAGGCTTTTTCCTCTCCCCGGGGCGGCTGCTTCGAAGCGCGTTTCAGGGACTTTGAGACGGCGGAGAGAGGGTTGACGTCATTCTGTGGGGGAGCAGCGCCGGATTTGGGAGCAGGCTCCGGCTGCAGGGACATGCGGATGGCTCTGCCGATATGCCGTTGGGGAACATGGAGGCTTATGGTAAAGTACAGGTGGATGCCCAGAAGCAGGAGCAGCAGAGGGCCGTTCCACAGGAACTGGTTGATGGCGGACAATAGGTTCATGCAGAATCCTTTCGGGCGGCAGATATGCCGTCCGTTTCTATCCTGGTTTTCTATAGTATATGGACATAAATCATCCCATATGACCCGACATGGAAAGGCCTTGAAGATTACCCCCGGTATTTGGGGATCTTCCTTCGTCTCCATACCCGGCTGGGCTGGGCCCGGAAGGTGGGGTAGCGCAGGAGCAGGGTTTTCAGGGCCTGCCAGTTGAAGGGAAACAGGGGCCAGAGATAGCTGTATCCCCCATAAGTGGGGGTGGTAAGGACGGATAGTGTCACCAGCGCCAGCCCCGCAAGAAAGCCCCATAGTCCTGCCAGTCCCGTAATCATAATGAGGAACAGCCGATAGAGCCGCAGTCCGTCGGCAAACTCGGTGCTGGCCAGGGACAGGGTGGCCAGCAGTGTCACCGCTGCGTAGAACAGCACTTCCATGGAAGCCCAGTTCAGTTCCACGGCGATATCCCCGATGATCAGTCCGCCCACGATGGACAGGGAGCCGGAGAAGCGGCTGGTGCTGTGGGCGGTTGAGTATTTGAATAAGTCCAGTATGAATTCCACTGCCAGCACATAAACAAACAGGGTCACAGGCCCGGCGTCCGCGCTGTCCGCCAGATGATACCGGGCAGAAACATCCGGATAACGGGAGGTCAGCAGCAGATACAGGGGCATCATCAACAGGCTCACCAGAATACAGGCAAAACGTGCCAGCCGGAAGTAGCTGCCCACCAGAGGGCTGCTGTAATAGTCGTCCGGGCTTTGGGTGAATTGGAACAGGGTGCTGGGCAGGATCAGTACCGTGGGAGAATTGTCCACGATGATCAGCACATGTCCCTCCATCAGATAACTGCAGGCCACATCCGGCCTTTCTGTCAGATGCATGCTGGGCAGGGGATTGTACCAGCGTTTTTTTACCAGCAGTTCTTCCAGGCTCTTGGCACCCATGGTCAGACTGGAGACCTGGAGCCGGGCCAGGCTTTCCGCCGCCTGCTTCACCAGATCGGGATCCGCCAGGTCATCCACATAGGCCAGGGCCACGTCCGTCTTGCTGTCCGTGCCCACGGAGCACAGCCGGAAAGTGAGCCGGGGAGAGCGGATCCTGCGCCGGATCAGATTGGCGTTGAACAGCATGGTTTCCACGAAACCGTCCCGGGCTCCCCGTACCACCGGCTCCGCGTCCGGCTCGGAGATACCCCGGGCGGGATAGCTGCGCACATCCAGCACCAGAGCCTGGTCAAAGCCGTCCACCAGCAGCAGCACCGGGCCGCTGAGGAGCTGCCGCAGCAGATTATCCCAGTCCTGCTCCAACTGCACCTGTGCATAGCCGATCCGGGCCTGCATATAAAGCTGTAGCTGTTCCACCACATTGTTCTCCATATACAGAGGATTCTGAAGATCGGAAAAAATGCGCTGCAGCACCTCTGTCTTGCACATGCCGTTGATGCCCAGCAGGCAGGCCCGGCTTTTTCCCAGCAATAATTCTCTTGTGATAATGTCAAAGCTGGTTCCGATGGGCAGCAGGGATTTGGCTGTCTCCATATTTTCCGTCAGGGATGTGGCAAGTTTCATGGCATGTTCTCCTGTCTCATAATTTTTCTTTCATCAGTATGTGAAACCCGGGGAAAACTATACCCGGAAAGCGGCAAAACAGCGGTATCAGTTGGAGTGCAGCAACTCCTGGCTTGCATCTTTTGAGAGATTGTGAGATGATAGGTATGAGATTTACGTTTGAAGATGATTGCGGAAGGAAGGGATTGGCTGATATGGAAGAACTGCTGCAACAAATCGACAGGCTTCTGGAGGAAAATAAAGGGGCTCAGGCCCAGGCGCTGATGGAGGAGCGTTTGGGGGAGGCGCTGGCCGGGGGAGACCGAGGCGGGGCGGTGACGCTGCTGAACGAATTGATCGGCTTTTGTCGGGAGACCGGACAGGCGGAAAAATCCTATTATTATGGGGAGACGGTGTTGGAACTGCTTCAGGAAATGGGGTTGGCGGGGACGCTGCCTTTTGCCACATCGGTGCTGAACATTGCCAGCGCCTATCGGGCCGGAGGGCGACTGGAGGACGCCATGACCTGTTACCGGGCGGTGGAACAGATTTACAGTCAGGTGCTGGACCCCGGGGACATGCTGGTGGCCAGCCTGTACAACAACAAGGCCCTGCTGTATCAGGAAACGGGGGAATTTGAGGCAGCAGCGGCATATCTGGAACAGGCATTGAAGATTGCGCTGCAGCATCCGGAACGCTATTATGAGCAGGCCAGCAGCTATGCCAATCTGGCCGCCACCTGTCTGCGACTGGGCAGAGAGGAACAGGCGGTGGACTGTTTTCAAAAGGCCATTGGCCTGTTCGAGGCTCATGGCGTCAGGGACGCTCATTACTGTGCGGCGCTGGCTTCCCTGGCCACCTATCTGTTTCAAAAAGAGGAGTACAAAGAGGCGGAAAACTGTTTTATCAGGGCCATGCAGGGAATAGAGGAAAGCCTGGGCAGGACGGAGGCCTATCACAGGCTTTGGGAGAACGCGGAGGCCTGCCGGAAGGCCCGGGAGGAGCAGGAGAGCCAGGCCCAGGAGAAGCGGGATCGGGAGAAGCGGGAACAGGAGAGCCAGGCCCAGGAGAAGTGGGATCGGGAGAAGCGGGAGCAGGAGAGCCAGGCCCAGGAGGAGCGGGAGCAGGAGAAACAGCTCCGGCAGCAGGCAGAGCAGCAGGTTTCCGGCATGGAACTGTGCAGGGCCTATTATGAGACTTATGGAAGGGCTATGATCCGTGAGAAGTTTCCGGCATATGAGGAGCAGATTGCCGTGGGACTTGTGGGGGAGGGCTCAGACTGCTTTGGCTATAACGATGAGGCTTCCCGGGACCATGATTGGGGGCCGAGTTTCCTGATGTGGGTATCGGACCGGGTTTATGAGGAAATCGGAGAGGCCCTGCAGGCGGCCTATGAGGAACTGCCCCGGACTTTTCTAGGTTATACGTACAGGACCTCCCGTCAGGGCATCGGGCGCAGAGGTGTACAGACCATCAGAAATTTTTACGGCAGACTGCTGGGCATGGAACATATGGAGGGAATCTATAAGGCCATGGAGACGGAGAATCCGGGTTTGATTCCCTTCCGGCAGATGGAGGAGGACGCCCTGGCGGCGGCGGTAAACGGCAGCGTGTTCCGGGATGACCAGGGTATTTTTACCCAAATCCGTACCCTGCTCAAAAAATGTTACCCCCAGCGCCTGCGGTATCTGCGGATCGCGGAGGCGGCGGCCCGCTTCTGCCAGTATGGCCAGTACAACAGCCGTCGTATGCTGGGCCGGGGAGACAGGCTGAGCAGCCGGATTCTGTTGGGCCGGGCCTCCCAGGAGGCTTTAAAGCTGGTCTACTATATGGCGGAGCAGTTCCCGCCTCATGACAAATGGCTGGCGGAGGGGGTACGCAGGCTGGAGGGGGGCATGTATCAAACCTTGCCGCCGCTGTTACTGAAGGCATTGGATAGCTCTGAGGAAGAGGCCTGCCGGATCATGGAGCAGGCAGGCGGACTTTTGGCCCATGAATTGTACCGGGCGGGTTATATCAGCGATATTGACAGTTTTCTGGAGGAGCATGTGGCGGAATTGCTGTATAAATCCGGCATTGCGGACAAGAGTGTGGAGGAGTTGGCGGAGGATATCGCCCGCAGGGAATTTGAGGCCTTCGATGCGGTGAAAAATGAAGGGGGCCGGGCAAGCTGCCAGGACGACTGGTTTACTTTTTCCATTATGCGCAAGAGCCAGTACCTGACCTGGGACCACCAGATGCTGTTACAATATTTCTATGATTTCGACCGGGAACTGGAGCAGGGGCACAATCTGATCGAGGAAAAATACGGTCGGATGATGGAGAGTACGGCCCCGGAGCAGTATGAGGAGATGAAGGAACATTTCCCGGAGATCGCGCCGGAGAAGAAGGAGATTATCGAGAGGATCGTGGCTCTGCAGGTGGCCTGGATGGAGGAATTTGCGGCGGAATATCCTTATCTGGCCGGCAATGCCCGGCGCATTCACAGCTATGAGGACAACGACTGGGATACCTCTTATGAGACTTATCTGCGGGGAGAGATCAGCACCTATTCCGACAAGATGTTGGAACTCTACGGCAGATATATCGCAGCCCATGGAACGGCAGGCCAAAACCTTGCCCGGGAGATCATGACCCATTCGGTGCGCATGTATGGCTATGAAAATCTGGAGGATGCGGAAGAAGGGCAGCGCCGGGAGACGGAGCAAAGATGAGGTGTATGGGATCGGAAGCACGGAGGAGGGAAATATGATGGAAAATAGAATCAGCCTGCCGCCGGCAATCGAGGAACGGCTGGCAGGACGGGAACTGGTGGAGATCACGGAGAACCATGTAAGCGGAGATCTGGTATATGGGGTGGGGGACGAATATATTCTTAAGATATCGGAGCAGGTGGAGAGGCTTAAACGGGAGCAGATAATGAATGATTTTCTGACGGGCAGACTGCCGGTCTCCCAGACAGTGCTGTTTGAATCGGAGGCGGGAAAGGCCTTTTATCTGAAAACCATGCTGCAGGGAGAGAATCTGGCAAAGAGGAAATATCTGAGCGATCCCCAGGAACTGGTGAGGCTCCTGGCCCAGGCCATGGGGATGATCCACAGCGTCGATCCCGGTAGCTGCCCTGTAAAGAATCCGGATTCGGAAGGAGACTGCTTTATCCACGGGGATTTCTGCCTTCCCAATATACTGGTGAAAGACGGAAAAGTCAGCGGCTTTATAGACACGGAAGCGGCAGGCATCGGAGATCCCTGGATGGATTATGCATGGTGTATATGGTCTTTGGAGTATAATCTGGGAACTGACCAATATACCGGCCTTTTGCTGGATGCGCTGGGAATTGAATTTGACAGGGAAAAGTATGAAAGATATACTTCCCTGAACTGACCGATACTGCCTTCAGAACGCTAAGATATTGGAAAGCGCAAGGGACTCCCCAGGTCCTTAAAAAGCTATGACAGTAAAAGCTTACAGTCACAGGGAGGTAACCTCGGATTAGGCGGTATAGCCCCGATTACAAGGGCTGTACCGTCTTTTGTTGCGCTCTATGAGCGCACTTTCTATGCGTCTTGCCGTTTCGGCTGCGTAGCAGAAATGAAATCTTACTTTTCTGCGGCTCTCCTTGCGCCCTGTCCGTTCTGCCTTTATCGCGGCCCCAAAACAAAAATAATTCCTGTAGAATTCTTGACAATATGTAGATGATACTATAAAATTAAGCATATGCTTAGTTTTATGGGAGACCAGCTATGGATAAAGGAGATGAAAGAAAAAAACAACTCTTACGGGTTGCACTGGATGTTTTTATAGAAAAAGGTTACTACGGCACAAGTACACGCGAAATTGCAAGAAGAGCCGGTGTCAGTTCCGGTTTGTTATTTCATTATTTCAGCAATAAAGAAAGTATTTATCTTGAACTGGTAAAGATTGGTGTCGAAGAAATGAAAATAGATACAGAAATAGCAATGGAAGCACCTTGCGAATACCTTTTTCAAACAATGAGGAATGTATTTGAACAGCTGGAAAGCAATCCCTCATTTGGGAAGATGTTTGTGTTTATGGATAATGTTCAATATACAATAGTCAATGATAAGGAAATAGAGCTGCTTTTGAAATCAATAGATATTTGCAGGCAGTGGATTCCTGTCATTTTAGAAGGGCAACGGCGCGGCGAGTTTCGGGCGGGTAATTCCCATTCATTATGTGTCGCTGTTTTTGGTGCTATACAGGGAATTGCACAGGAAAAGGTCAGAATCCCCAACACACCATTACCAAAGATAGACTGGCTTATGGATATGATAGTTAACAGTACCAAATAGCACAACGCAAATATTTTTAGGGGAGTAAAAATATTGAAAGTATTAAAGCAAGGTGAACAAAAATGGACAATGTGGTGATGTTATGAAAACAAAAAGACATGATGATTTGTTTGATAAATATATTCAACAAAATAAGATTTATGAAAGCGTAGTTCTAATTGAAAAAGGAACTGGGGAAACTATATTCTCAAAGGCTTGTGGGGGAAAAGATATAGATAGTCCAATAATAGCGGCAAGCATAACGAAAATGTTTACTGCTGCATGTATTTTTATTCTCATTCAACAAGGTTATATGACACTGGATGATAATTTGCTAAATTTTTATGAACCTGCTTATCTAAAGGGTTTGCATTTTTATAAAGGTAAAGATTATTCTTTTGATTTGAAAATATCAGATTTACTCTGCCAAACAAGCGGATTGGCAGATCTATATGAGGAGGGAAAAAACAGCATCAAAAAACAAGTTATAACTTCAGATACATTTGTAACCTTTGACAAAAATATTACTTTAACTAAAGAAAAAGAAGCTCATTTCCCACCCAATTACAAAAACAATGCCTACTATGCAGATATTAACTATAATATACTGGGCGATCTTATTGAAAAAGTCACAAAATGCTCATTAGAAAGGGTGTTTGAAAAATACATATTTTCAAAAATAAATATGGCTAAAACTTATCTGCCTGTCTCGGAAAAAGAATATATTCCCATGGTTTACTATGGGGATAAGCAGTTATATAGACCGCAATTCATAATGTGTAGTAAAGCAAGCGGCGGTTGTATTACCTCTACAAGAGATTTAATGATATTTATACAGGCGTTTTTTCATGGAGAACTTTTTGACAAAAAAATTCTCCAATCAAAACCGTATAGAAAATTACAACTGTCTATGTGGCCTATCTATTACGGAAGCGGCTATATGAGAATAAAAATGGGCGGATTTTCCACTTCCTTTTTTGGGCAGGGTGATTTGATAGGTCATAGCGGATCAACAGGCTCATTTGCATTTTATTACCCTGACAAAGATTTATTTTTTGCTGGGGATTTTAATCAAATGAAATATCCTGCACTGCCTATAAGGTTTGTGATGCAACTTGCCATGTATGCTCCGTAAAAAACGAGGTGTTCACAGATGAATAATACAATGTCCGAAGTGCAGACAGGAAAGTTTGATTAACACAAAGGATTTACAGGTGATTTGGAAGTAAAGTTTCATAATTTAAATATATGAGGGGGATAAGAAAATGGATTTTCGTAAAACATTTGATAGAATACCAGAAAGATTTGATAAGTATAGACCAAGATATTGTAAAGAGTTATTCCAGGAACTGGAAATGGTATGCGGATTAAATTCGGATAAGAAAGTACTTGAAATCGGACCTGGAACGGGTCAGGCAACAGAGCCTATCTTAAAAACAGGGTGTGATTATACTGCAATTGAACTTGGAGAAAATTTCACTTCTTTCATGAAAGATAAGTTTGGCTGTTATCAGAACTTTCATATTGTAAATGCAGATTTTGAGAAATATAGTTTTAATGAAAATGTATATGATTTAGTATATTCGGCAGCTGCAATACAATGGATTCCTGAAGAAATAGCATTTACGAAAACATATAGTATACTAAAGCCGGGAGGCTATCTTGCCATGTTTATGACTCGCTCTGATGAGGTAAGTGCAAACCCGTCTTTAAGAGATGAGATTGACAAAGTATACGATAAATACTTTCGAGTAAAGCAAAGATATAATTGCAAGATGAACTATGAAAATGTTCTTAATTATGGGTTTGAGAATTTGATATACAAAGAGTGGAAAAGTGTGCGGAAACTAAATGCAGATGAATATATTTCCTATATTAGTACTCATTGCGAACACATAACTTTAGATGAGCCATATAAATCCAATTTTTACGCAGGTATTAGAAAAGCGATCGTGACAGCAGGAAATGAGATTGTCATTGCAGATACGATACCAATATATTTAGTACAGAAGCCTCTGTAAATTCAAAGTTTGCCAGTGCTTATCACAAAAGACCTGTCACGTATGGGATATATCCCGTATGCGGAGCGTGAAGTTATTTATGGCACACATGAGCCGATTATTGAACGGAATCGCCGGAACACCATACAGAAGATTTCTTTTTATTACTGTACCATAAGGCAATGTAAACAGCGGTCAGGAAGAACCTTATTCCAATTATCCAACAGATGTTGGATAGTGCGGAGGGGCGACAAACAAATACAAATAAAAAAGGGACTTCCTCAATCCTTAAAAGGCTATGACAGTATCGGTTATAGTCTTTTTTCATGCGGTAATTACCGTATGAAATGAACTCCTATTCTCCCAAGCGGAGAAATACCCAACAACAGTATTCCGCAATCAAATCTCCCAACAAGTAACGAGAAAAAATCATATATCAACACCGAAACCAATCAATCATATCAATCCATATCACAGGAGGGCAAAGACCATGAATAAAAAGCAGGAACAACAGATTTTGGACTATTACAGTACCGCCGACAAATATATCCGTAGCAAGACACACTCCAATGCGCATCAGACTGTATTTACGAAAGAAAACGATAAATACCAGTGGCTTGTGTTGGAACAGAAAAGCCAGTGTGAAGTCGAGGTAAGGCAGACCGACAGGCATGGAACAATCACAGCGAGGGATAATTACGAACTGACAAAAAATCTCCCTAAGTGCGTGGGCGTGGGGCGTTTATGTGAGGGCGCAAATATACAGATACCTTTTAACGCTGATGAAATCAATCTGATTTACCAGTTTGGAGAACAGGGAAAAGCGGAAACGTGCGCCAGTCTGTCTGCTATTCTTCCGCAGATAAAAGACGATAACACAAAGCGGATAGTAAGTAGCACCTTAAAGAAATTAAATTCCCTGTCAGAAGAAACGTGTGCGGAACTGACCGCCACCACCAAAAGACGGAAACTGACCGAGCGTGACCACTCCATAAGGACAAGGTTAGCCAGAGCAAAGGAACAGGCAAAACAGCCGACAGTTTCCGAGGGAAAAAAGCACAGAACCCACAGCAAAGGAAAGGGGGATATGGCACTATGAAACTTTCCCGATACGAACAGGAAACGATTGTCAATTATAATGCAGGAGAAAAGACCGCCACCCTCTATACAAGGGATAAAGCGGTTATGCGGAAACTTGACACGCTTGTTGCCGACTTCCCCGACACATACAAGCTGACAGGGCAGGACGAGGTATCTAAGACCTATTCTTTTCCAAAGTCATACGTCTGCTACCGCAAGCCGAGGGCGTTCAGTACAGAGCAGAGGGAACGGGCAAGGCAGATGATGATTGCAAATAACAAGGCAAAGGGAAATTAAAGAAAATTTAATGGAATTGTGTATGCGTTTGTGGTAAGATAATGACATTGAACAATTTAACAAATCGAAATTTAAGGAGAAAGAATATGAAAAATTTTTCTATGCCAGAGCAAGTTTCTCCGACATTAGAAATAGATGAGTTAATGAGGTTGAAACATAGTTTGGAAAAGAATGTATCAAGGGAAGTTGCAGAAAGCATAATAAAGGAAATTCCATTATCTATAAATTCAACACCAGACATTCGAGCCGAGTGGGTAGAAAAGCTATCTGCTATTCTTGAAAATAGATTTGATAAAAAAACGGTAAAAAACATTCGCCAAGAGTGCTATTGTAATGAAAATGGTAGGTTAGAAGATACAGCAAATAACTTGAAACAACTCTATCTCTCTTTGGATAAGGATTTGCATAGATTTGTCAATGCTCTGAACGAAAATGGTGCCGGTTGGTTTATTAAAGATAATCAACTGTATACAAAAATGTTTACTTGTGAATGTCCTATGTTAGAAAAAGCAAAAAATTCAAATTCATTAACATGGTGTCACTGCACGGCTGGATATAACAAAAAATTATTTGAGATTGTTTTTGAAAAACCTGTCTCCGTAGAAGTTGTGCAAAGCATACGGCAAGGATTTGATTTTTGCCTATTGAGAATTACATTTCAATAAATCTTAATTTAAAGGGGGACTTCTCATGGATGACAAAATCAAAACCTTGCAGCAGTGGATTGACGAGAGCCGCGCCATTGTGTTTTTCGGCGGGGCGGGGGTAAGTACGGAGAGCGGCATCCGGGACTTCCGCAGTGTGGACGGGCTGTATAACCAGAAATACGCCTGGCCGCCGGAGCAAATCCTCAGCCGCACCTTCTTTGATGCCCAGCCCGAGGAGTTCTACCGTTTCTACCGAGACAAGATACTCTGCCTGGATGCCCGGCCCAACGCCGCCCACAAAAAGCTGGCCGAGCTGGAGGCGGCGGGCAGGCTGCGCAGCGTAGTCACCCAGAACATCGACGGTCTCCATCAGCTGGCGGGCTCCAAGCGGGTTTGGGAGCTCCACGGCAGCGTCCACCGCAACTACTGCATGAGATGCCGCAAGTCCTTCACCGTGACGGATATCAAGGAGGGGACCAGTGTGCCCAAATGCACCTGCGGCGGCACCGTCAAGCCCGACGTGGTCCTCTACGAGGAGGGGCTGGACAGCGCCACCATCGAGGGGGCGGTGGCCGATATCCAGGCGGCGGATATGCTTATCATCGGAGGCACCTCCCTGGCGGTCTACCCCGCCGCCGGACTTATCAACTATTTCCGGGGAAAGCGGCTGGTCCTCATCAATAAGAGCCCCACTCCCTACGACGACCGGGCCAGCCTGGCTATCAACGCCCCCATCGGGGAGGTGCTGGGACAGATCAAGGTCCGATGAAAAACGGCCGTCTCTTTGAAATCCTCTACCTCCTGGTGGAGAAGCGGGCTGTCACCGCCGGGGAACTGGCCGAGAAGCTGGAGGTGTCGGAGCGCACCATCTACCGGGACGTGGACGCCCTGTCCGCCGCCGGTATCCCCGTCTACGCCCAGAAGGGCAAGGGGGGCGGCATCCGGCTGATGGACCAGTTTGTGCTGGACCGGGCCCTGCTGTCCGGAGAGCAGCAGGACGAAATTCTCTTTGCGCTCCAGGCCATCCGGGCCACCGGCGGAGGAGAGGAGGCCCTGTCCCGGCTGTCCGCCCTGTTCCGCCGGGAGGGAGGCGACTGGCTGGAGGTAGATTTTTCCGACTGGGGCAGCGGCGCGGCGGAGCGGGAGAATTTTTCCAAGGTGAAGCGGTCCATTCTGGAGCGCAGGCCCTTATCATTTACCTACTACAGCTCCGCCGGGGAGACGAGCCGCCGGACGGCGGAGCCCGCCCGGCTGGTGTTCAAGGCGGGGTGCTGGTATCTGTCCGCCTTCTGCCAGGAGCGGCAGGACTGGCGGATCTTCCGGCTGGTGCGGATGGAGGACCTGGTCCTGGAGGAGGGGAGCTACCCACCACGTCGGCCCCCGGAGCAGCTGGAGGCCCCCATGCCCGGGGACTACCGGGGGGTGGACCTGCGGCTGCTGTTTGCCCCCTCCGCCGCATGGCGGGTGCGGGACTACTTCCACCCCAAAGAGGTGTCCGCCCAGCCCGACGGGCGGCTGCTGGTAGCGT